>Ga0209201_1000167_pt1 | contig 104004 bp, 80 predicted proteins | sample AD_UKC055_MetaG_FD_184411 | JGI IMG/M metagenome (GOLD analysis project Ga0209201, IMG submission 184411) | Active sludge microbial communities of municipal wastewater-treating anaerobic digesters from USA - AD_UKC055_MetaG (SPAdes) (version 2) | ecosystem: Engineered > Bioreactor > Anaerobic >...
TTAAAAAACCTCACCACTATCCGGAATGATATCACCCCTCCTCACTTCCTGTTAAGGCGGTTTTTAAACTTTTTTTCGTGTGGTGGTGATGATCTTCTGACAGGCAGGGACGCCTGTCCTACCTGGAAGAACCAACCCTCCCCGTAAACGGGGAAGGAAAAGCACCGGGGGCAAGATGTCCCGCTCCCCTGTTATTCTGCGACCATCATTCCGGCTGCAATGATATGCGAGACGGCGGCAGAGTTCTACTCCGTATCCGCCTCCAAAACACAGCTGCAAAGGAGGCTTTGCCGTCCCGGTGACCGTCCTTGAGCCGAAGCGGGAAATCCTGACAATAGAGCGTGTTGATGTGTACACGGTTCCGAAGACAAGGAGCATTGATGACAGAGGTCGCACGCATTTACCCGCATATCCCGCTCTTGGAGACGAGTGTTCAGGAAAGTCTTCCTCGTGCGGATGGTTCTCGGATCACGTGGGAAGAGCCACGCCGATTGCTTTTCCGCAGGATTGTCAGGCGGGACGGTTCTATCGTAGATTTTCGACGAGAGCGAATCGCCGAGTCGATTCGATCGGCGCTCGGCACAGCTGCTTCATCCCCCCAGGCAGAGGAACTGACGGATCGAATTATCATCTTCCTGGCCAACCGTTTTCCCGACCGGCTGTTGACGACGGCAGAGGTGGCCCTGTCTGTGGAAACCGTTCTTCTTCGGAGCGGGCTGACCGAACCGGCAAGAGTATACGCCGAACGGCAAGGTGGCATATCCCCACGTGTGGACGGCAGCGATGGGAACCGATGGCCGTGGGATCGCTCCCGAATTGTCGCGGCGCTTCATCGCGAAACCGGCCTGGACCTCTTGCTGGCGGAAGAGATCGCCCGCGAGGTGGAGCAGACAATCATTCATTCGCGCCTCAACTCCGTCACCGCGTCTCTGGTCCGGGAATTGGTGAATGCCGCACTCCTGGAGCGCGGGCTGGATGAGGTCCGTCGCCGACATACCCGCCTGGGGCTGCCGATTCACGATGTCCTTGTCAAATATGCGGAATCGAAAGCGAACGGCGATCTGGCCGCTTGCCTGGGACAGGAGGTTTTGGCGCAACTGACATTGACACATCTTCTTCCGAGTCGGCTTGTCGATTTATATCGCGAGCATCGGATTTATATGCACGAAATAAGTTCTACTCACCTGCCCCGATCGCGGCGTGGCTCGCTTTCGGAACAGATCGCAAAGGGCGATTCGCCGGAGAGTGTCGCCAGGCGGCTGATCGGTCTCCGGTCCGACGTGCATCATCATATAAGCGTTTTCGTCGATCCGGGATCGCTTGGGAATTGGGGGACGGAGGAACTGTTGCGCCTGTTTCGCGCTTTGTCGACTCCGTTTTCTCCAATTGTGACGGAATTCGAATGTCCCATTGTGCAGAAGAATGATCCGGCCGTTCAGGCGATATTGGAGGCAGCGACAACGGCGGGGCAGGAAAGCGCCATGTTCCCGGCGATGGTTCAAATCGTGTTGAAAGTATCGCATCCCAAGGCGGTTCCCATTTCGAAAGCGGAACCATGCTGGCGGTCGGGGACCCTGGTCATCGAATCGGATATTCCTCACTCGCATGAGCCGGATACTATCCAGTCCAAGTTTTCTGTGGACCTCGGATGGATCAGCGAGACCCATCGGGGAGATGTGATAAAAGTAGTGGAGGAACTCAACAGGATTTGCCGTCTGATTGCCGAGTACACCTCTGCGGTTCAACAGGCTACCGAACTTCGCCAGGCCGCTCTGTGGAAGGAATCCGCGGGATGGATGCCTGTGCAACTGGGGCTTTTCGGAGTTCGAGAGGCTTTCGAATATACGGGAGCGTCCCGGTGGCCGGGTTTTGTGGGAATGCTGAAGGAGCTTCAGAGTCGGTCGTTTGCCGGCCAGAGGTGGTTGTGGTTCTCGGAATCGCCGGGGCGTTCCGTGCGAAGCTGGTTCGGACAGAAAGAAAATCCCGTTCCATCTTGCTTGTCCGGAAGCGATGGGTTTTTGTTTGATTGCAGCGACCGCCAGGAATACTGGAGGGAGCTGGACATAGTGCGGCGGTTCGGCAATGTGTCGGAGCGGACTTTGAGATCGGATCTTTTGGAATTCATGTTGAACAACAGGGTTTTTCGGCGGTGGGGATATGCGTCCAAAGTCTCCTGGTGTTCCTGCTGCGGAAGACCACTGGCGGCGGAGACGGCGCTGTGCGCCGCTTGCACCGGAGCACGAGTGATCAACGCAAGAAGGGATGGGTGGTATCTAAGGACGGGGATGTGAAGAGGCCCCCCCCCCGGCCCTCCCCGTAAACGGGGAGGAAGTCTTCTTCCCCCCGTTTACGGGCGGACTCAGGGGGGGTAAAAGGAAAACAAAGCGGCGGGTGAAGCCGCTTATTCGAAAAACAAGGAGAACACGAACATGTCGATACAGGAAATGGGACGGAGGGCTTTTCTGGGAGCGGCTTCGATTGCAGCCGCCGGGATGGCATCACCACAGAATGTTTTCGCGCAGGCCGAAACCACAAAGCCGCGAATCGGGCTGATTCTGTATACCCTTCGTGAGTACATGAAAACAGCGGATGACATCGCCCGAACCTTGGAGCGGGTGCGGGAAATCGGCTATGAATATGTCCAACTGGCCGGATGGGAACCGCTGACCGCCAACGATATGGCGAAACTACTGAAACAAAACGGATTGACCCCGGTTGCCTCGCATACCGGCTGGGATGCGCTGAACAAGGATATGCAGAAAATCGTAGACGATCACAAGGAACTGGGTTGTACTCAACTCGGAGGAGGAATGCCTGAACGATACCGAAGTGCCCAGGGGTATGTCGATTATGCCAAAGAAACCATTGAAATGTGCAAGAAACTGGCCGAATTCGGAATGACATTCAGCTATCACAATCACAGTTATGAGTTTACCCATTACGAGGGAAAAGCCGGGGAACAGATCCTGATAAACTGCTGTGTTCCGAATAGCTACTATTTCGAGATCGATGTTTATTGGGTACAGCATGGCGGCGGGGACCCGGCACAATGGATCCGGAAGGTCAAAGGCCGTGTACCGACTATCCACGTGAAAGATATGGTCATCTTCGAGGACAAGCAGATATTCGCGGAAGTCGGGGAGGGGAATCTGAACTGGAAATCGATTCTGAAAGCCTGCGAGGTGTCCGGCGTCAAATACTGCATTGTAGAACAGGACACCTGCCGGAGAGATCCGTTTGAGAGTATTGCGATCAGCCTGAAGAACATGAAAGCCATGGGGTTGGCCTGAGAGTATACTCAAACCGGCAGGACAGGCCTCCGTGCCTGTCGGCAGCCGGGTAACATCAATGTGTCGGCGGAGCGATAAACTCACCGACAGGCTCCACGTTCAAGCCTTCCGGCGGGATCTTTTCTTCCATTCCCAATGCCCAGAAAATCCCGTTGATGAGCAGCCGTCGCATGGCCTCGTTCTCGAAGTCCTGAGGATGCCCCAGGGTGGTGAAGAAGACCCGCGCCGGTTTTCCGCTCGATCCCGTGAATGTCTTTGTCCAGGCCACCGGCTGCGTCAACGGATATTGTTCCAGTTCTTCCGGCTTCTTCTCAGAGTTCATGCTGAGACCGACCAGCAACGGCTCGCAGTCTCCCACAAGCGGTGTCACATGATACAGCCATGAGGCGCAATGGAACGGAGTCGTGATTCCTCTCAAAATGGGATGGTCCGCCATTTCGGGAATCAGGGTAACATCCGTGCTGGAGGTGTGCCCGTGATGTGTGATCCACTTCTGCCCGAATACCTCGATCCCGAATGCATCGTTCCATTTCGCGTTCGGACCCTCCGGGTATCGGAACGCATGGGTGCTGGTGCGCAGCCCCACAACAGGCCGGCCGGAATTGACATAATCCAGAATGGCATTCAGCTGGTTATCGGGCAATGCGCGAAACCGTATGAAGAACACAGCCAGATCCGCATCGGCGAGCGCGTCCAGTCCATCGATATTCTGCTGGAACTTGGGATTCCGTTCCCCGCTGGCGGGATCGGTTGCATACAGCACGGTGCAGGTGAACCCGTGCCGCTGCTGCAAGATATCCGCAACCATCGGCATAGTGATTTCCGAGCGATATTCGTCATCTCCCGTCACAAAGACAACATGGGGAGCCTGCCGTGAACTTGTGCAGCACATCATCGAACCCAACAGAAGAACATAGAAGATTTTCTTGTATGACATGGTTACTCCCTCCGACCTTTTCGGGCGATTCAACGAAGCGACTCATTGTAAGACGGAATACCTTGTATGGCAATGCCGAATTTCGAGACCGCATTCCGCTGATTCAGGCATACGCCGGGTCCGAGGCTCGTGGCTCCCCGTCAAATTCGAGTTCAATCACGTTCATGTACGGGTCCGGCGGGTAATCCGGAAATCCACGAAACCAAACCCGGTCTCCCTTCTGTTCGATGGTTGCCTCCTGGCCGGTCGACAAAATGCGGGCGGACACAACTTTGCTTCCACACCACGCAAAAGCGACCGTTGACCCTGGCCATCGCTGGATTAACAGATACACCCGGTCTCCGACCCGCGAGGCCAGTCCCAGCGCCGGGGCGCTGATGGGCGACGGCCCTGCGCCATAGATTGCTTTCCCATTTGCGCGCATCCATTGTCCGACATGGCGAAGTATCTCCACCGACTCAATGGGGAATTCCCCTTCTCCATCCGGACCGACGTTGAGGAGCAGATTCCCTCCCCCATCCACGCAGGTGGTCAGCAGACGGATGATTTCGTGAGGAGACTTGTAGTTCCGGTCGTATTTCGCGTATCCCCATGTGCGGTTCATGGTATAGCAGGCCTCCCAGGGGCGAGTCTCCACACGAATGACATTTTCCGGTGTGCTGAAATCCTCTGCCAGACCCGCACGATCATTGATGAGAATACCCGGTTGCAATTCACGAACCGTCCGGTTGAGTTCTCCCGAGCGCCACAGCTCCGCTTTGTGTGGGTGCATCATGTCGTACCAGAGGATGTCCACGGTTCCGTATTGTGTGCAAATCTCGCGCACTTGCGCGTGCGCCTGCTCCACCTCCGAGCGATAAACCTCGTCCGGCTGAATGACACTATGAGGAATTGCCCCGGGGAACCGCCAATCCATCAGGGAATAATAAAATCCCACACGCATCCCCATTGTCCGGCAGGCATCGACAAACTCCTCAATAAAATCCCGCTTTGCCGCAGTCTTCGGCGCGGTGAAATCGGAGACCCTGCTGTCATACAGGCAAAAACCGTCATGATGCCGTGTGGTGATTACCATGTAACGCATCCCCGCATCCTGGGCCATGGCGACCCATTCCTTCGGATGGAAATGCTGCGGTTTGAACCGATCCGCCAGTTTCGCATATTCCTCCAGGCCGAAATGCTCCTGGTAGAAAACCCACTCCCCACGCCCCAGGAGCGAATACAACCCCCAATGAATAAACATGCCGAAACGGGCCTCTCGCCACCATTGCAAACGATCCTTGGATTGATCCTTGGATTCAAGATTCATTGTTGAATGTTCCTTTTCTGTGAGAATCGTCGAGTTTCCACCGCGATCAAATGCCGCGCATCCGGTTGTCGCTGCGGCGACTGCCGCGCTTTGCAGGAAATCTCTTCGTGGGATACCTCTTCGATGGTTCATCAGGGTCTCCGATTTTCACGGTCTCACATCGAATGGGCGCTGTCAATTCCAATCGGTCTGCCGGACCCCATGCCTTGCAAAGAGGACCTCAGGGTGGAAAATGGGCTATCTTTCAAAGAGAGGCAGGCAGGATGAACACGTCGATACAGCCGTTGAGAACACGGATGAAATACCGGGCGTTCTTTATTCTCCTGGCAGTTTTTTTTACAGCGGACCCCTTCGCCGGAACAGTTTTCTTTCAGCCCATTGATCCGCCCCGAAAAACCCAGGTGATGGTGCATCGTGGCCTGATGTGCGCCGCGCCGGGCAACACCCTTCCGGCGTTCCAGGCCGCCATCGAAGCGGGATTCGAATGGGTGGAAACGGATATTCGCCTGACCCGCGACGGGCGCTATGTGCTGTTGCACAATGACACCGTGGACAGCACCACCGACGGCTCCGGCAAGGTTGAGGACATGCTTCTCGCCGATTTGAAAAAGTTGGACGCCGGAATCTGTTTCGCCCCCAGTTTCAAAGGCACACGCATCCCAACCCTTCGCGAAGCGCTGGAGTTCTGCAAAGGAAAGATCAATCTCTACCTTGACTGCAAGGGCCGTATCAATCCCGAAACTCTGGTGAAAGACATTCGGGAAACCGGCATGGAGTCTCAGGTAATTGTCTTTGACGATCCCGATGTGCTGAAAGAGGTCCGGCGCATCTCCGGGGGCAGTGTGCCGATCATGCCCAGCATCAATGACCGCCTGGAAGTGAAATACTGGATGGATAACCTTTCACCTCAGGCCGTCGAAGTTCATGCCGAACTGCTGACGCCCGAATTGGTCCGTGGGTTCCATGAGGTCGGTGTGACCGTGCAGGCACAGACATTGGGCAAACGCGATTGCCCGGAGGTATGGCGACGCTGCTTCGAGATGGGTGTTGACTGGATCCAGACCGATCTCGGCGAGGAGGTGCTGGCCGAGTACGTCTTGTATCACACGGGTGCGAATTTTCCTGTAAAGATCTCTTCCCACCGAGGCGCAAATGAATTTGCGCCGGAGAATACGTTGGCCGCTTACGAAAAGGCTGCGAAACTGGGCGTAGATTTTGTCGAAATCGACGTACACACCACAAAGGACGGCGAACAGGTCTCCATTCACGACCATACGCTGGAGCGAACGACAAACGGGACCGGCGCGGTGTCGGATATCCGCTTCGAGGATCTGCGAAAACTCTCCGCCGGGGCCTGGTTCGGCGCCCCTTTTGCCGATCAAAAAGTTCCTACCGTCGATGAAATCTGTGAGTTGCTGAACGAGTTTGAAACAAAGACCGGAAGGGCGGTGGAATTGTATGTGGACTGTAAAGCCCCCAATCTGGAGAAACTCGCCGACATTCTCCGCAAGCACAGGAAACTGAGCGGTGCGGTCTTCTACGGGCATCCGGATAGCTTGCTGCTTCTGCGGAAATACGCCTCGGGGGCAAAACTCATGCCGCCGATGGGCAATCCGTCCGATTTGGAATTACGGGCCAGCCAAGTCAAACCTTATGCGCTGGATACGCGGTGGTCGATTCTGTCACAGGAATTGATCTCCAACGCCCATAAGAAAAACATTCGAATCTTCTCGGATGCCATGGGAGATAACGAAACGATCGAGCGCTATCGACAGGCCATTCACTGGGGAATCGACACGATCCAGACCGATTACATTCCGCGTGTGCTTCGGGCGATTGAGCTGGAGAGGCTGTATTGATTCGACATTTAGTTGCCGATGCTGACCAGCGCGTTGCTGGAGTCGTAAAACAGGTGTTCATCGACAAGACGCCAGACGTGCGTTCATGGAACTGGGACACAGCCCGCCAAATTGACAATTTGTGGGGATTGGGATTTAATGACGAAACGATAAAGCCCGTCCGTCAAGATCATTCTGACCCATCCGTAAGAGGAAACCTTATGAAAAAGATACTTTACGGAACAAAAGAGTTTGTGGAGATCTTCGCGCTTGTTGGGATTGTCAGCTTGGTATCTCCCGCGATTTCATCCGGCGGAACCGACACCGGATGGATCAAAAAAGATGGAAAAGACCTGTTTCCCATCGGGTGCTATGAATTGCCCAAAGAGGATGCAAAGCTTCAGGCCATGGCAGACGCCGGATTCAACCTGGTGCGCTGCAACAACCGGGAAGACCTGGATCGCGCACAGGAGGCCGGCATGATGGGCTGGATTCCCCTGAGCCTGCAAAATGGCCCGACCGGGGACTTGCGGAAACTCGTTGAATCCGTCAAGGACCATCCCGCTCTTGCCGTCTGGGAAGGCCCGGATGAGGTTGTCTGGAATTTCACGGCATTCAGCGGCCTCTACAAAACCATGGGGGTCCATAAGGTTTCGGGAGAATGGTGGCTTCAAACCGAAAATGCCGTAAAATACGCGGAGGAACAGGCCCGCACGATCATTCCCAACATCCGCGAATCCATTGAGGTGATCCGCACACTGGACGGAAAAGACCACCCCGTATGGATCAACGAGGCCCTGAAAAGCGATGTGCGCTATGTGCGTCAGTACGTGGACTGGGTGGATATCACGGGCTGTGACATCTACCCTGTGAAGAAAGACGGACGAAACGTGGTTTCGGTGGGAGCGGCCACGGAACGCTGGAACCGGACCGGCCGGGGCAAGCCGGTCTGGATGGTTCTGCAAGCCTTTTCCTGGCACGAACTCGGTGACGATTATAGCGCACGGGGAATCGCCTACCCGACTTTCGACGAATCGCGATTCATGGCTTACGATGTTGTTAGCCATGGAGCCGGGGGCATTCTCTACTGGGGCTCTCATTACTTAAACTCCGAACCGTTTCGGCAGTCGCTTTACGCTCTCACCAATGAGTTGGCAATGTTGCAACCGTTTCTGACCGCGCCTGAAGTCGAAGGTGTCCGGGTGAATCTGATCGACGATGAGGGGAACGAAGCCGTGCGTGGCGTCCGGATAAGCGCTCGACGGGCCGGAGACGATTGGATTATTGTGCTGGTAAATGAAGATGATTGCCGCCACATGGGCGTGGAAGTTACCGGCCTGAATGAATTGAACGGAAAGACCTTGCATTTGCTCTATGGCGCGGAAGAACTCGTTGTCGATCAGAACGAACTCATTGCCCGTCTGCTGCCGCGGCAAGTGAAAGTGTATGCAACCGGTAGACAATGGGAGACAGACCGCCCGGTCGGCCGGGATTTCGCCGAATAGTCCCATAACTACTACTTGTTGGCGCATGTCCCCCAATTCAGAGAAAAGATTAGTGTACACCGGATGTGTTTCAGCACACCCTTGCCGCGTGCAGACTCACCATCCGAAAGGGAGCAGAGTTATATGGCCACTCAAGGGATGAAGAATCTCGAAGCGCTTTATATCCGAAAAATACTGGACCGAGTCCGAGAAATCCGGGAACGGTTCATTTACTCCGTGAGAGTTCCGGTAGAGGATGTTGCCATCGCAGAGACCATGGAGCATCTCTCGATTCGCGAGGCGAAACAACTCAAGTACAGGCGCGTGAAGGACGGGCACTCCTGGGGCCGGAATTGGGGCACAGCCTGGTTCCGCCTCCGAATCCGCATTCCAAAACAGTTCCGCGGGGAATGCGTGATGCTTCTGTTTGATCTGGAACGAAGCGAATCGCTGATTTTCCGCCGGAATGTACCTGTCCGGGGGCTGAGCTGGGCGCGCGAGGATTATCTTTTAACGGATTGTGCGCGAGGCGGCGAAACAATCGAGCTATATGTGGAGGCGGGGGCAAATGCGCGGCTCGGGGAGTTTCGTGTACGCACCATGCGTCAACCTGAAATCGCAATTCTTAATCGTGAAGTATGGGAGGCGTACTGGGACCTCTCTGCCCTGGCCGACTTCATCGATCCGAATGTTCATTACAACTGGCTCAAAAAGCCTTATCCGGTTCTACCGGATACCGATACCCGACGGGCACGGATTATTTTCGCTCTAAACCAGGCTGTAGATGTATTCGATTACGGCGATCCATCCCGCGAGGCCCTCCGCGACCAGGCTCGGAAAGTGCGGGAGATTCTGAAGCCGGTATATGCCTGTCGCGCTCACGACTCCGCACAAGTCTGCGTCGCAATGGGACACGCCCATATTGATGTCGCCTGGCTCTGGCCGCTCTCCGAAACCGTGCGCAAAACCGGACGGACATTTGCAAATGTGTTGGAGTTAATGGATTGTTATCCAGATTTTACTTTTGTACAAAGCCAGCCGCACCTGTATGAATTCGCGCGCGATCGTTACCCGGCTCTGTATCGGCAGGTTCGAGAACGGGTAAAGGAAGGGCGTTGGATTCCGGTCGGATGCACATGGGTCGAACCGGACTGTAATATCACAGGGGGCGAAAGCCTGGTTCGTCAGATTCTTTTCGGAACGCGTTTTTTCGAGCAGGAATACGGAATCCGATCTTCTATCCTGTGGCTGCCGGATGCGTTCGGCTATCCCGCATCTCTCCCGCAGATTATGAAACGGAGCGGGATCGATTATTTTTTTACCACGAAGATATCCATCAACCAATTTACCCGCTTTCCATATCACTCGTTTTATTGGGAAGGGATCGACGGGAGTCGGGTACTGGCGCATCTTTTACCCAACGAAGAATACAGTTCCGAAATGGAACCGTGGTTGATCCGCATGGGGGAAAACGACTACGCTGAAAAGGATCGCTCTCCTATTCAGATGCTCCTTTATGGCCGGGGAGATGGAGGGGGAGGTCCCTCCCGGGATCACCTGGAACGGCTTAACCGTTACCGGGAGTTTGAAGGCTTGCCAAGGATCGAATCCGGGTCGCCTGAGGACTTTTTTGTCCGCCTGGAACGCGAGTCCGAGGATCTTCCCAAATGGGTCGGCGAACTCTATCTCGAGCTACATCGGGGCACATATACCACGCAAGCACATACAAAGAAATGTAATCGTCAGGCGGAATTTCAGCTTCGGGAGGCGGAAATCCTCTCGTCAATCAATATGCTGTGTGGGGGTAGATATGAACAGAAGCGAATAAACGATGCGTGGAAACTGGTCCTCTTGAATCAATTCCATGACATTATCCCCGGCAGTTCGATTGACGAGGTCTATGTCGAATCGGACCGGCAATATGCAACAGTCCTCAAGGAGGCGGCGGAAATATCCGGGGCCTCTTTCAGTGAAATTGCGAAAAGAATCGACACACGTGGAAATGGCTATGCGGTATTGGCCTTCAATTCTCTATCCTGGGATCGCAAGGATATCGTAGCGGTTTCGGCGGAGGGTTTGGAGAGAAAAATCCCGTATATTGCCGTTGACTCGGATGGGGAGGAAATGCCGGTACAGATCGGCGCCGACGGTGTTGCGCGGTTTATCGGAAAGGTCCCCTCTCTCGGTCATAGTGTTTTTCATATTCGGAAAGGACAGGACGATTGTCCTTCCATCCACGCCGACCCACTCTTGATGGAAAATGACTATGTCCGAGTGTTATTTGACCGTCGGGGACGTATTCGGCAAGTGTATGACAAGAAACACGAGCGGGATGTATTGGCCCCGGACTCCCTGGGGAATCGGTTCATTCTATTTGAGGACAAGATGGCGAGCACCGGGGAGGCATGGGATATCGATATTTTCTACAACGACAAACCGCTGGAGAGCGACGGTACATTCGAGACCGTCGAGGTCGTTGAGGGGGGACCCGTTCGTGCAGCCGTTCGGATCTCACGAACGATTAGTAAATCGCGAATTTCGCAGGATGTTATCCTTCGCGCAGATTCTCCGCGAATCGACTTCGCAACCACGGTTGACTGGGGTAATGAGAAGGATGTATTATTAAAGGTAGCCTTTCCGGTGAACGTCCGTTCGGAGAAGGCACGCTACGAGATTCAATTCGGCAGTATCGAGCGGCCGACGCACTGGAATACCCCCTGGGATTTCGCCCGATTTGAGGTTCCTGCGCAGAAATGGGCGGACCTTTCCGAGGGAGATTACGGGGTTGCGCTGCTGAATGATTGCAAGTACGGATACGACATCCGGGACAATGTCATGCGGCTGACATTGCTTCGCGCGCCGAAGGTTCCGGGGAAGACGGCGGATGTGAATAGGAGGCATGTATTTACCTATTCCCTTTTCCCGCACGCCGGCGATTTCAGCGCCGGTGTAGTGAGGGAAGCGTATGAACTCAACGTACCGATTCGAACCATGAAGGTCGGCCATTCGGCAGGGGATCTGCGGCCGAAAATGGGATGGATGTCAATTAGCGGCCCGAATGTTATCATCGACACAATCAAGAAGGCAGAGGACGATTCCGGGATTATTGTCCGCCTTTACGAAGCGCATGGCCGGCGCGGGCGGCATTCACTCGAAACGTCCTTGCCTGTCAAACGAGCCTTCGAGACCGACCTGATGGAAAATATGATTGGAGAGATGAACTTCAAAAAAGGCAAAATCGCCCTGGATATCAAGCCCTATGAAATTCGGACGGTGAAGTGGATGGTGACCGACCGGGACTGACACAGGTGGAGATTACATGCGTAACCACGGGATATAATGAAGCCATAGCATACGTAACGGTCGTGCAAAAGAATAGGCAAAGATAAAAAGCAGGGCATAGGAAACTGCTCCGGTAACAAACCGTTTTCTCTCCATACGATCATAGAACCACAGCATGGACGATGTAGCCAAAAGCACACACACCGGCAGATACGGTACCCGATAGCGGGAAAACCCGAAAAATATATATGTATTGAGTACATAGTTCAGGAACAGCAGATGAACGATCAGTGTATGCCGGCCGTATTTGAATAAGGTCCATAATCCGAACACCGCCAGGGGCACTATCGGCGCCCAATGCAAGAGCTCCAGCCGCCCATAGCACTTAAAACCACACCATATCTTTTTCACCCCCATCACAACAAACCAATGAAAGGGGTCGGAAAATATATATTGCCATACATATTTTGTATACGCTTTGGCCAGACCAACAGAATCGCCGGGCGCGACACTGTTGCGGATCTGTGAGACACAGTCGCGAAACTCCGGCGTGGCATCGTCCCCCAACACAGGGAAGCCTTTCGTAGCCCACGGATTATTACCGTGGAACCAAGTGTAGGCAGAATAAGCCGGATCAGCAAGGGCAAAGTAACCGTTCCGGATTTTATTTCGGGCCATCCAGGAAACAGTCGGCACAGAAAACACAAGGAGTGCAATAGCACAGCGCGCCCATATCCGCTGTTGCTCGTTTTTCGCGAAAATGGTGAGGAGGAGGAAATACAAAAAAATGACGGTACCTAACGCCCCCAGAGATGCCTTTACCAAGGCGCCAAGCCCCGCTACTAAACCAAGAACAGCTGCGCTACCCCATGTTTGAAACCGATATGCCCGCGTGGCGGCCAATATAAGAAGAATGTGGATCAAAACACTCGGCAATTCATAACCGGCAGTTATGGTTTGGTAATATAGAAGCGGTGAGCAAGCCAAAAGCGCACTCGAGATTCGCGCCGCTCGAAAATCCGATGTCATCCGCAGGGCTGTATAGTGCATTGCAATGGTAGAAAAAAAACACCACAGGCAGTGCAATCTTGGTCGCAATAATTGTTTCACCCAAAAGCCACATGCAAATCGCGAAATAGACACTTGTTAGAGGGGCAACACTCTGACCGAATTTCCCCTCTCGCAGTACCATTGATGCTTCACCCATCCATGACATACCCCCATCGAGCGTATCCCATCCCGTAAATCGCCAATAAAACACGGCTGCTATTGTCTGGAATACAAGTAGTGTAACTAAAAAAAGCGGGTCATAATGCAGAAAACGTCCCCAGTATCTTCTTGCGTAGCTCATTGGCAATGAATTTGCAGACATTCGAACGCTCCTCGGGTTATAGTAGTCATATTCATTGAACTGATCGTCATGCATTCAAAACAAAGCGATGTTGCGACCGGCGTATACCTTGTCGGGATGCGATTGTTATGGTATGGAATCGTTAGTCATTTTCCGACGAACATGTCTTATTTCAGATCGGGTTATCCTGCGGATCAAGTGCGTCAGGCGCATGTGCAGCGCCGCCGCCAGGAGTTGTTGTAAGCAGCATATTTTATTGCTTTTGTGCAGGATGTCAAGCCATGTTTCTGGACCGGATTGTTCTCTTCGTTGCATTTCGGAGATGTCAGGGCATGTATCCGTCACGAAGATCTATTAGCGATGCCCTTCTTCGGGTCTCTTGCCCCCTGCTTAGAGCGTGCAACGGTCGGGGACCCATTTGGCTTATTTCTCCGCTACGAGCCTTTTGGACACCCCCCCCGATGTTCTCGCCCGTCAATACCCGTCCATACAAACGCACAGTTCGGATGATCCCATTGAAATAGTCGTGCGGCCCAAATCCGATACGGAGAGATTGATCGACGCTCAGATCGAAACCGTTTGATGAGAATCGATCGAATTGCGCTGCCTGTGAGCAGATTCTTGTTATCTGCTGTTGTCTTGTTTTACCTTGAATACGGTCAGAGACCGGGGCGGCAACGTAAATGAAAGTGTTGTCCTGGCGCCGGTGATTTGTATCTGCCCGGTATTTTCGGTTGGGTCGCCTTCAAGAGAGTAAACATATCGGCCCGGCACGAACATGTACAATTCCGCACCCATCTCGCGGGGCTTCTCGCCGAAATGAAGCAGTTGGGCCTCCAGGCAATCCGGTTCTGTTTTCGTTACCAGCGCAGCGATTTCACGCGGCGGTGTCAGCCATCGAACACGATTCAACGGGAAATACAAAGGGCCGCCGGGATCGCCTGTCACGGTCGAGTACAACAGTTCCGGATTCGGTGTGAAAATGTCCGGGACCTGCTTCGGAGACAGGAAACCCGCCGAGAAAAGGGACGGAAATCGCAGTACCCGGTCCGTGTATCGTACCTCACTTGTGTATCCGGCGAAGTTCGTTCCGAGCGCTTTCGCATTCTTCTCAAGTCCCTTGACCAAACAGCCGGTATCTTCATGCAGGCGGAATTGGAGATAGGGGCCGGACGCATCGGCTAATAAATCGTCGAATTCGGAGTTATTTGTCAGAAACCGGTACTTTGCGAGGACATCTCCCAACGCAATTTTCTCGGCGCACCAGGATTCACGGCCGGGTTCGGGGGATTCCTCGGATTTCTGTATGAGATATTTTCGTCGGATGTCTGCCATGGAGCGGACCGGCTCCAGGTATTTGGCGTCGTTGGTCATCGCGTAGGTCTGAAGCAGAGTATTTATCATCTGCGCCATGGCGCTTGGCCAGCGATACAAGGATGTGTCCCGATTGCTTTCCGGGTCCCACCACGGGCCATCCAGGCCGCCGACCTGCCCGTCCGGCCAGTGAATCGCGCTGGGGATAATTCCCGCAGGCTTTCCCCTCTCGGCCCGACGGGTGGCATCCGCCCATGTGTCCATCCAGGCGGTGAACAGCGCCCGGCAATGGAGATCGTTCGTCCGCTGCCAGTATAACAGCGCCGGTTGCATCGCTCGCGGATGATAAACCGTATCGCAGGCCCGTTCGGGATTTGACCGGATTTTGTCCACGCTGAAATCAATGCTCTTGAATTGGAGAAATCCACGCTGGTTCCTGCCTGCCCACAAAGTTTCCATCAGTTCAACCAGGCGAAGCGCTTTGTCTCGCCATTCGGGATTGTCCGGCTCCAAGTGCATCATGGGAGTGATTGAATCCGCCGAGTCTTCCGAGGAATGCTCGACATCCGTCAGATGCGCGCTGTATCCGTCTTTCATGTGTGCCTGGCTGAGAATCGCGCGGGAAAAACGTGCCTGTGCCCGGTTGATCTTGAGGGATTGGAATCCGATCAAAATCGGTGTCCACCATCGCCACATCTCACAGTCATCGCCCCATCCACCCCCAAACTCCCCGCTTTCCTGCATCCGATTGTCGATCCACCATTCGATGATATCCGCCAGACGCTCCAGCCCTTCCCGCTGAAATCTCGCCCAGTCAGGCGCTTCCGGAACCTGATGCGCCAGGGGCGTGCAGAGAATCGGCTCCCCCAGGTACATGCGGATGGTCCGGTTCTGCGGAAAGTGCTCTCTGGCCTTCTCAAGCAATGCGACCGCCTTGTCGAAGACGGATCGCCTACGGTGAGGGACAGACCAGATATCGCCATACTCCATCCCACACCACAGCAACATGCGCGCATGATACAACCAGGTCAGCGGCGTGAACGGCGAGTCGGGCCGGATCCCGAAATCCCAGGATTCTTCTTTCAGCACAGTCGGTCCGAAATACTCAAGGCGTGGGCTGTGCAAATATCGGTCGATTTCCTGAATGAGTCTGTCCAAATCAGCGCGGAGTTCGGGGGAAAGTTGTAGTTCTTTCCGCAGTTGCCTCAGCATCTCAATCTGTTGTTCATCGTTATCCTGATTGCCGATGGCCACGATATTCTGTTGAAGGAATGGGTCAATAGCGTTATCCGCAGAAGCCATCGACGGAAACGAGCAAAGGAACAGAAGCGCAAAGATGCGCGCGAAGATTGAGAATACCGAACGGGGGAAAACCCGATTCATCCGAATCTCTTTTTCTGTCAAAGAACCCGGATTGCTCCACGACCGGCATCGCGACAATCCCTGGATACCCGCAAATAGCCTCCATTTGCCGGGGAAAATAACTCAATGTCGTGGGAGGGGAGAAGGGTGGCCCGACTTGAACTTGGCATCCTGGTTCTCTATCCTCATCTTATACTACACTCGCGCGAAATCGAAATTGCAGAAAAATTCATACCGACGTGAACGATGATGACCGGAAGAATCCCGCTTTTACCGACATTGTTTGTTCTCCTCTGCACGGGACCACTCTATGCCCAGAACGTCGAAACTCAATGGGGTGGTCCCGCGGAGATAACGTATGACACCGGATTTGCGGATCGGGTAATGAAGCACCCCCAGGGTGGCATTTCCCTGTTCAACATGCAGTTGATCGAGAACGATGCGCCCGGTTCCGGCTTCAGCGAGAAGGGGGTCACGCTGGACACTGTCTGGGGGAAAAACTATGCCCGCAAGATTCTCACGGTAGATGACCCGCGCGCTGACAAGGCCTGGCTGGTCGTATATATCTATGATGAAAGCACCAAAACCGACCTGCATTTCGATGTAAACGGATACAAGGGTGTCATTCACAAGACCAACCGGGAATGTTACCGCTGGGTAGAGTTTCCGGTTTCCTATTTGAAAAAGGGCAAGAATGGGATCGAACTCTCTTGCCCGGACGCCGCATCCGAAAAAGAAGGCTGGACGCTGCTCCTGGCACGAGCGGATGAATTCGAGGCGGGCGGCGGTGATCCTACCGGTGTGGGCGAGTGTTCCTACAAATCCATCGATGGCGGGAAAACCTGGAAACAAAGCCCGTTCGGTCCCGAAGGAAAAGACCGTGCGGAATACACGGTTCGCCTGAGCCTGGACCGGTATGTCCCGTGCGGCTACATGGAAACTCCGGTAATCGACCTTTGGCGCGGGGACAGCACAGACTTCATCGCCACACAGCGAAAGATCGAGAAGCTGAATATCCGTATGGAAAGCGATATCCCGGAAGGAACCGGAATCGTGTATTCGCTGCGGAAAGGACTGGACCCAAGCCCTTATGGAAAGAATTGGGAGCCATATCAGAAGATCGGCGAGAATGCGCCGCTGGATTTCACAATCGATGGGGATTCACTGAACCGTCGGTATGTTCAATTCAGGATCGAACTTTCCACCGGCAATCCATTGAACAGCCCGATTGTGAAATCTGTACAGATTCGAGCGACTGTGCAGGAGCGGGTCACGATGCCTCCCAATATCCACGTGGTTGAGGTTGACAATCCGCAGATCCTGTACCCCACCGTGCAATGGGAATGGGAGAAATGGGATCGGCCGGAATTTGTGGAACTCCGGCAGCGTGAAAATCTCGACGAGGTAATCGGGGATGCCAGGACGGAATTCGCCGGGCAGGTGCGACTGCTCGATCATGCGACAAAACGATTCGACAACTACAGCCCCATCCCGGAATATCCGGGCTGGGATGCGTTAAGCATTCTCGACCGCATCAACAAGGCGGGTAACGGCGGCATGTGCATCCAGTTGAATAATCTACTGGCCGGAATGTGTATGGCTTATGGCTGGCAGGCGCGGCTGGTCAACATTATTTCGCATGAAGTCTGCGAGGTCTGGAATGACGATCTGGCGAAGTGGATATACATCGACGCCAGCTCCGTGAATCATTACATTTACGATAAGACAACTGCTGAACCGCTCAGCCTCTTGGAATTGCATCAACGGTTTCTCAAGAAATACTCTCCCGGACGGCCGATCGACTGGATGAATGACCCGCTGACTGTAGCGAGTATGGACGATGAATTCGATGTTGCGCAAGGCTCACTGACACACCATACGTATCCGTGGAACGGGGTTACGCTTGCGGCGCACATCCGAATGGTCCCCCGCAACAACTGGTATGAAAAACCGTACCCGCGCCCGCTGAGCCATGGAAAAACCTGGTGGCCCTGGGATGGGTATATCAACTGGTATGACGAACAGACCCCGCCGAAAAAACAGTACTCATGGCACACCGACCGCCCGCAGGATATGTGGCCGGAATTGAATCGGGTCCATGTTGATGCTACTGTCGGGTACGGCAATGACCGCTTGTTTCTGCGGTTCGAAACTTATACGCCCAATTTCAGCCATTTCGAGGTCAATCCTGACGATACCGAATGGCGGGAAACCGGCGAATACTGGGTCTGGATTTTGCAGCCGGGGCGGAACACGCTTCGGGTGCGCGCGGTCAGCCAATTCGGAGTTAAAGGGAAACCGGCCTCCATCGTATTAAATCATGGCAATGCCGTGATGGAGAAATGAGATTGCCCGTAGGGGCACGTTGCAACGTTCCCCTACGGGTCAAGAGATCAATTCACCATGAAACTCATCTCCTGGAACATCAACGGAATTCGGGCGGTTCTCGCTAAAGGATTCCTCGACTTCGTAAAGACCGCACAGCCGGATGTTCTCTGTTTACAGGAAACCCGCGCAACCCCGGATCAAGTCGATCTGTCTCTTCCAGGGTATTTCGCGTACTGGAACCCGGCGGAGAAAAAGGGATATTCCGGTACGGCGGTGTTCACAAAACAGAAGCCGTTGTCGGTATTCTGTGGGATCAACAAACCGGAACACAATGCCGAAGGGCGTGTGATTACGCTCGAATTCCCCGACTACTATCTGGTAAATGTCTACACTCCGAACGCCGGAAGCGAACTGGAACGACTGGAGTACCGTACAAAAGAGTGGGACCCGGCTTTCCTGCGTTTTGTAAAGGAATTGGAAAAAAAGAAGCCGGTGATTTTCTGTGGAGATCTCAATGTTGCCCACAAGGAAATCGATCTGGCCGATCCGAAAGGCAACGAAGGGAACGCCGGATTTACCCTCGAAGAACGGGCCGGATTCGACCGCATTATCCAAAGCGGATTCATTGACACGTTTCGAGAGTTCACAAAAGAGGGCGGGCATTATACATGGTGGAGCTACAAGGGCGGAGCCAGAGCGAAGAACCTCGGATGGCGGATTGACTATTTCTGTATCTCCCCGGCGTTACGCCCGCGACTCATGAACGCCGCCATTCATGCCGACGTGACAGGCTCCGATCATTGCCCGATTTCTATCGACCTAAAATAGTCTTACAATCATTATCAAAAGAAGAAAGAAGACAGAGCCATGAAAAGTGTTCTTGGATTATTCGGACCGATTCTTGTGTTTGCTGTTCTGGTAACCGCTTCGATTCCGACAGCGTCGGCGCAAGACACCAACGTATTCCGGGCGGGCGCGGCGAAGCTGGATATCACACCGCGTCTGGGGCGCTCGTTTGCAGGGCACCTGGTGGATCACAAAGCGACGCATGTCCATGATCCGTTACACGCTCGAAGCCTCGTTATGGAGGATGGAAAAACAAAAATTGCCATCGTTATTTGCGACTTGATCGGCATTGCTCAAAATGAGGTTTCCGAAGCCAAACGCCTTATTTCGGAACAAACCGGCATTCCCCCGGAATGCGTACTTATCGCCGGGACACACACCCATACCGGTCCGGCGCCCGTGCCGTGTTTCCAAAGCGATCCCGATCCGGAATACTTGAAATTCCTGGTCGTGCGAATCGCGGATAGTGTGCGCTGTGCGATCAATAACCTCCGTCCGGCGCGTGTAGGCTGGGGCTTGGGCCATGAGGAACGAATGGTGTTCAATCGGCGATATTTTATGAAACCGGGGACCGTGCCGCCTGATCCATGGGGGCGCACGGAAGACCAGGTCAAAATGAATCCCGGATACGAGAATCCGAATGTAGTCAAACCCGCCGGACCCGTTGATCCGGATCTGACGATTCTTGCCGTTCAAGATACAGACGGATATCCGATCTCGGTTCTGGGCAATTACGCGCTTCATTATGTCGGCGCGGGAAATGGATTGGAGGTCAGCGCGGATTATTTCGGCCAGTGGTGCAGGATCATGGAACAAAGCGGGGGAAAATATGACGAATCAAAACCCCCTTGTGTCGCCCTGCTCAGCAACGGCTGTTCGGGGAATATCAATAATGTCGATATCCGCCAGAAACTGATTCAGCCCCATCCCTATCACCAGATAAATCGTGTTGCGCAGGCTGTGGCCGATGAAGCTATGCGGGTTTTGGGCGGGATAACCTATCGCGAATCGGTTCCATTGCAGGCAGCACAGGAAACAGTGGAACTCGGAATTCGAAAACCCTCTTCCGGCGAGGTTCAAGAGGCCCAGGAAATTCTTAAGAAAGCAGGATCGGAACTGAAAGATATAACTGAGATCTACGCCCGGGAGACAGTTTTGATGGCGGAGATGCCGGAGAAGATATCAACAACCGTACAGGCAATCCGTATCGGCGATGCGGCAATTGCCACCTTTCCGGGAGAAGCGTTTGTGGAGTTGGGGCTTGAAATCAAAAAGAAAAGCCCATTTGAACGGACTTTCTGTGTCGAACTGGCAAATGACTACGTAGGATATATTCCAACCGAGGAAGCCTACAAACTCGGCGGGTATGAAACCTGGCGGGCACGATCCAGCCCGCTGCAGCCCGGTTCGGCAGAAAAACTGGTCGCTGCTGCCTTGGCGTTATTGAATACGGTTCACGAATCGTCAGGTGGACGGTAGCGCAGTAAGAGTTCACATTTGCCGGCTCGTCCTGCGGGCGGCCTGAATCATAGCCAGCATGTTCTCTTCGGGCACATCGCGCGGGTTCATCTCGCCGGTATTGAACAGGAATCCGCCGCCGGAATAGCCGACCTTCACGATGCGTTCCGCCTTCTGCTCGATCTGTTCCGGCGTTCCCCGCATCAGCACCTCGATGGGGTCCAGGTTGCCCGAAAAGCAGACCTTGCCTCTCAGGGCCGTGTTCACCGCGCCGATATCCGCCGCCGGACCGAAGTTGATGATATCCGCTCCCGTTTCGACTTCTGCCAGCAGATAGGGAATTTCAATTTCGCTGTTGTGCAGATGAATGACAGCGTTGCTTTCATGCGCCTTCTCGATCAGTCTCTTGCACGGTTCGAATGCAAATTTGTGGTACTGTTCCAGCGACAGCATTCCCGAAAAAGCATTGCAGTCCCCCAGCCAGATCGCATGAGCGCCTGCCTCCATCTGCGCTTGAATATACAGCGACTGATATTCCACAAAGAACTCGCAGACCTCGGCAAGTAATCGCGGTTCGGTCAACAGGAGCAACATGGTTTCCTCAAGGCCGAACAACAGAGCGACGGAACTATAGGGAGCCGCGCAGCTTCCTTCGATGAACACCGTGTCGCCGAAGTGCTCTTTCACCAGGCGGATGGCTTTCAGCTTCTCCGGCATACGACCATCGGTTTGCGGGTTCGGCTTGGGGAGGCTACGGAGTGTCTCCCTGGTCGCAGGAAGATACCCAACAGTTGCCCGAAGGATGTTCTCTTCCCCATGGCATTTCACACCAAGCGGTTCAAATTCAAAGCAATCATCAATCTGAATCCAGGCCCAGTCGTAATCGAACGCCTCAATGGCAGCAATCCAGACCTCCGCGATTTTCTCTCCGCTTTGGCACATCTCTTCGTAGGTGTATTTGCCGTGCCATTTCACATCGAATTCCTCGGAGCAGGCGAAGATCGGCAAGCGTTTCGGCTTTTTCAAAGCGATTGCATCGTACACATCCTGAACGACACCGCCGTATACCATCGACTGTTTCCTTTCCATCCCCAAGTCTCCGGATCGGGAATGGTAGCGCTCTTATGAGAGATCTCTCCAGGTGTGCGGATGCGAACACGCCTTTCCTCTCGTGACTTCCCTGTCGGCGCCATAACCCCGACGGTAAGATGGATTCGGCAACTCGGTGGCAGTGGGGCGAATCGGGGTCGGGGAAGAGATGACGACAAGGAGCACACCGACGATGGAGCATTTGCCTTCTCTGTTGATGGGACTGGCTGGGTCCGCATGCTCCTGGGAAACCTTCGCCGGCTCTGTGCTGAGTCTCTCGTTGCGCAACCATGGCCGGATTCGACGGCTGGTGGCGTTGATTCTCTATAGCGTGGGACATGGATTTACTTATCTGTTTCTGGGCGCTTTTGCCGGGATGGCGGGAAGAACCCTGCTGAAAGGTGGCGTTCTTACAAGCGCTCATGCCGGGATATTATTTTGTGCGGGGCTGATGATGTTGCTGATTTCCCTGGAGATGATGGGATTTCCCACCCGCCTGCATTTGCTGCACCATTTTCCGGGAGAAACAACCATCGAGCGGATTACCGCCCATTATCGCGAACGATTCGGAGAACTGACCCCGTTTTATCTGGGCCTGTTCAACGGCTTCTTGCCGCGTCCACTGGTATACGCAGGGCTGACGCTTGCATTCGCTTCGGGGAATGCGATCAATGGAATGGGGACCATGGCCTGGTTTTCCGTGGGCATGTTGCCGATCCTGTGGTGGGTTGGAACCAGCGGGTTTCTCATTTCACCGACGATGCGTTCACGGTTGATTCACGCCATGGCTATTGTTGTGCTCGGAGTCGGGTGCATCATGGTCTGGCGCGCTTTACCCATCCGTGCGGAGGGCGGTCTGCAAGTCACGACAGAGATGTCGGAGATGATCTTTACTCCCTCCCCATAAACGTTCCGACGGAGAACTCATGTTTACCGTTGAAACATGCGCCTATTGCCATTTGCCCATTTCCGCGAAAGCTGTCGAGCGGAGACTCAGCGGAACCACCCGTTTGTTCTGTTGCTATGGTTGTTTCCTGCTTTTTCAAATCACCACGCGAAGAAAACAGGAACGTTCGGGGAAATGGTTTTTGACACAGATCGGTATCGGTACGTTTCTGACAATGTGTGTCATGCTGATCGGATGGGTTCTGGAAGAATTCCCGGCTCACCCATACGAAAAAGAAATTATTCTTTCCGCGAAATGGCTGATCTGGGCTTTGGCGACTTCGGTTCTGATTCTGATCGGATATCCGTTGCTCAAACGCTGCGTGTTGGCCCTGGCGAGCGGTTCATTTTTGATTGAAGGGTGTATTGGCGTTGTTTGTGCTGTGCTGTATGGGTATTCGTTTGCGAATTTGTGCAATGGAAGAGAACCTCTCTATTTCGACACGGTGTGCGCAACCATGCTCTTAGTTACCTTGGGGAAGATCCTCGAGGCCACATCAAAATCCATAGCCGCGCAGGACATTCGCGAATTCCTGGGGCATGAAAAAGCGCCGGCGTTTCGGATCGATCAGGACAAAATAGCTCATACTACAGCGTTGCACCTGGAGCCGGGAGACCTGGTGCGTGTGCCTCCCGGATACACCATCCCGGCGGATGGGAAAGTTCTCGAGGGATGTTCGCGGATTCGGCGAACACCATTGACCGGGGAGCGGGAACCGGTGGTGTGCCGTGAAGGTGATGAAGTTCTTTGCGGCGGTAAGGTCATCGACGAAACGTTGACCGTTCAAGTGATCAAGACCGGAAAGGATACGGTTCTGGCAAGGTTGCTCTCGGTTGTGGAACGCTCTGTTCTGGTTCCGTCGAACCGACGGTATCTGGTGGATCAGGCGCTGCGGTTATTTCGGCCTCTCATTCTGGTTGCCGCGATCTGCGCGCTGCTGTGGTCGTGGCAGGAAAGCCGGATCGGTGCATGGGTGAACCTGCTGTCCGTCTTGGTGATCGCCTGTCCCTGTGCCCTGGTCCTGACAACCCCGATGGCCACGACTCTGGCCGTGGCACGAGCCGCGCGGGAAGGAATCCTGATCTCCGAAGCCGCCGCGATTGAGAAGATCTCCAATGTCAATGTCTGTATCTTCGACGAGACAGAACCGGCGGAGACGGGCGAGTCGCATTCTTACTCCGACCCGGATTGGAGCAAACGCGATATCTATACATTGACAGCGGATGGAACAGGCTCATCAACCGCCCTGGCGGAAGTATGCGACGTTCAAACAACAACGACTACTACCGCAACACTTTCCTCCCGAATCATTGCCACCTGCACACAATTACAGGCGAAAGGCCTTCGAACTGTTCTTTTGACAGGCCCGTCTTTCTTTACAGGCAAAGAGAAAATCTACCCGCCGGCGATTGACGGGTTCTACACAGGGATTTCATCTCAGGAGAAAGCGGAACTTCTGCGTTCATACAGGGAACAGGGATATGTTACGGCCTGCGTCTCGGAATATCCCAGCGCGCCCGTATGGGCGTCGGATGCCGATATCCGGTTCACAATCGGCGCGAACTACAAAGAGGATCTATTAACCAACCCGGTCACGTTTTTGGGAACCGACCTGGAACGGCTTCCCTGGCTGATCGATCTTTCTCATCGTGTGCTCCGAACCGTGAATTGGAACCTGGCCTGGTCCTCATTTTACAGCATTGTGGGGATGTTCGCGGCGGCGGCGGGGATGGTGGCCCCTGTTCTTGCTGCCGGGATTATGCTGCTGGGAGGAAGTCTTGTTGCAGGAAACACCGCACAGCTGCACAATTACCCAGGCCCATCGGAAAGTCATCCTTACACAGGACGGTAGAACACAAAAATAAGAACCCTTGTGATAGCCGCGATCCCTCCCTACAATACTTTTTTTGGGGAAAATCCGATTTTATTTCGAATTGTCGTGCTTTTTTCACGGCAATGATCTCACAGTATGTCCTCCATTTATCCTGATTCTGCGGGTGGCGCTGCGGGAAGAAAGAGGACCGTCCGGAGTAAGAAGATATGTCTGTTGTGATTACCGTCGGCAGCCAATGGGGCGATGAGGGAAAAGGAAAGATCATCGATTATCTCTCCGAACAGGCCGACATTGTGGTTCGCCACCAGGGAGGAAACAACGCCGGACACACCATCCGTGTGGAGGGCGTGCAGCACATTTTTCACATCATTCCGAGCGGCATTCTTCATCCGGAAAAGGTCTGTATTGTCGGTAACGGCGTAGTGATCGATCCCGCCGTCATCCTGCAAGAGATCGACAGTCTTCTATCTCATAACATCAGCGTGGAACCGGATCGGCTGAAAATCAGCGGACAGGCGCATGTCATCATGCCGTATCACAAGTTGCTGGACAGCCTGGAAGAAGAGCGAACCGGGGGACGCTTGGGAACGACCCGGCGCGGGATCGGCCCGGCTTATCAGGACAAAGCGGCTCGCATCGGGATTCGCTTATGGGACCTGATCGATCCGGATATCTTCCGGAAGAAACTGCGCTATACCCTCGAGCAAAAAAATCGTCTCATCACCGGCGTGTACGGAAGCCAGGCTCTTCAGGAAGAAAATATCATCGAAGAATATAGGGCTTACGCGGACCGACTCCGGCCGTTTGTGTGCAACACGGCCGAATTCCTGGAAATCTCTCTTGCCCGACAGAAACGGATTCTCTGCGAGGGGAACCAGGGAACATTACTGGATGTCGATCACGGCACCTACCCGTATGTTACTTCTACATGCACCATTGCCGCAGGCGCGGCCACAGGCGCGGCAATCCCCCCCTGGCGAATCGACCGGATCCTGGGAATCGCCAAAGCGTTTCAAACCCGTGTGGGCGAAGGTCCGTTTCCGACAGAGTTGACCGGCGAAATCGGCAACCGTCTCCGCAACGCCGGGCCTGTCGGTGAATTCGGGTCCACCACCGGAAGGCCGAGACGATGCGGCTGGCTCGACCTGGTCTTGCTTCGCTATGCCGTCCGTGTCGGCGGGATCAATGCTCTCGCAATCACTAAACTCGATGCCGTTGGTGAAATGGACCCCATCCGGGTTTGTGTCGCTTATGACTCGCCGGACGGCGAGCAACGCACATTCGATGGGAATGCGAATCGCTTCGACAAGATCACACCGCGCTATGTCTCATTTCCCAGCTGGAAACGGGACATCAGCACAGTCCGCCGGTTTGAAGACCTCCCCCAGGAGGCCGCGAACTATGTCCGCTTCATCGAGGAAGAAACCGGTGTACCGGCGGTCATCGTCTCCGTCGGACCGGAACGCGGTGAAACAATCTGTCGTGAAGATCTGTTTTCCCGCTAGACCGGCCGCGCAGTCAGACCCGGAATCCGGCCGGACCTTTTCTTCCATTTTTTGATAAGGACCGCCTCAGAAAACAGTACAGTTTTTTCATTCTGTTCCTGCCACGAAGCCAGTTACCGGCCTTGCGATAAACCGCCATAATTCGCGAATTTTCAAACTCTGCCAGTCGTCGGTGCAGCTCGTCAATATATTGGTCTTTCTGAGCCACCGGATTTCCGCCCTGGTAAGTTGTCCGGTAAAAACTCATGACAATTTCTTCCAGGATTTCGGGATTCTCCCGCAGATACTCATCCTTCGCCAGCCCCATCAAATGCTCTTTTGCAAAACCGTCAAACTGCGCCAGGGTATGCAGATATTCCCAGAAAATGTATTCCGGCTTCATGATCGCCTGGTAGGCATGGACACCTTTCGGCCGTTCCAGCTGATCCAGAATCCCCTCCTTCATCGCGATTTCCGTAATCATGTAGTTATCGTAATAGGCCATCGGATTGATTTTGATAATCCCGAACGGCCTTGGAAGATCGCACAGGAGCTCCAGCGTTTCCACATTGTCCTCTTCACGGACCAGCGGATTGTAGCCGATAAAATCCACAAGCAGCTTCGCGCCGGTGTCCAGGATATTCTGCGCCGTCCGAATCGTTCTCTCTTTCGTATGCCGACGATTCAGTACCTCTTTCAGAACCCGCTGACTCCCGGACTGAATCCCCATAATCAGGTAATGTAATCCGGCTTTTCGAAGAAGCGCCAGGTTTTCCGGATCGCCGACATTCGGATGGGTATATCCGAAAAAAGGCAGTCCGATCCGTTCCGCATACAACGGCGAAAACTCCCTGATCCAGGCCTTGTTTGCCGGAAGAACATCATCATAAAACTCTACCCGTTGGAGGGGCCATGGCCAGGTGTCGAGTCGATATTCCAGTTCCCGAATTACATTTTCCGGTGACCGCTGACGAATAATGCAATCGCCCTTGTAGATTTTGCGATAATGCCCGCTGCAACAGTAACTACAGGTAAACGGACAACCCCGCGCGCCCATAATCATGAAATTGGTGTACAGATGGCTGTGGGGCGGATAAAGAGCCTCCGATATCCGATCGTTCAGAATCAGCGTTTTCTTCGCCGGCTCAAAATCCGGGAACGGGTATTTATCCGGATTCTGCTCCAGCTTCATCACCGGATTCCGGTAAATGGCGCCGTCTCTGTTCACCCAGATACTGGGGATGCAGGTGATGTCTTCTCCCCGGTCCATGGCATTCACCAGGGTCAGCAGAGGATATTCGCCTTCCCCCACACAAAGCATATCCGTGTACGGAATGTTCGTTTCCGGGTTGATGGTCGAGTCGACCCCACCCCAGATGACCGGAACGCCAAGCCGTTTCCGGATCTGTTCGGTCAAAAACTGCGCCACTCCGAAATTGATGGAAGAAAATGAAATCCCCACCAGGTGCGGCTCCTGTTTCCGCAACAGGTCCAGGACTAATTCCAGTTCGGTGCGGGATACATGACTCGCGTAAGCATAGTACCCGCCTTCTTCCTGCCGTTCCGGAGGCGGGACATCTCTGGGAGTGATAAACTCCACACCTTTAAACAGAATCACGTGTACCGAATGACCCTCCCGCTGCAAAAGCGCGGACATATACCGAACCCCAAGACAATACTCATCATACATACTGATTAAAGTCACTCGTTGCATTGCTTTATCCGAAATCGGTTATTCCTCTAAACCGGGCTCCTCTGAGAAAGAATGTGTTTCAGATAGACTTGTTTACCTCCGCGAATTTCCGATTTCGGCGCGTATTCACGCGACAATTCAAGGCCGTTCTGCGCGGCATACAGATCGATCTCCCATCCGGCAGTTTCCGAATCCGGCGCATTCGAATAAACACGATTATTTTCTACCCAGATACTCACAGGACCCCTCTGCGCCCCCCGTCGTTACGGAATCTCGTTGCCCAGAATAAAATCCATAGCGAGAGAACTCTGATACAGACTAGCCATCGGATACAGGCGGCTCGGCGCCACCTCGACAGTCAGGGGGCCTTCATAGCCGATCTTCTTTAATTCCGCTGTCACGGCGGGAAAATTAACATCGCCTGCCAGTAACGGAACAAAACCGTTTATGTTCCCCACGGCACAACTGAAATCCTTTACATGAACCCGCACAATCCGTTCGCCCAGTACGGGAATGTAGTGTTCGGGATATCCGGTGAGAAGGCAATTGCCGACATCGAAGTAGACTTTGACGAATTCGCTTCCAACGGCATCGACAAAATCGCGAATCTCATAAGGCATCTGAAGAATCTTGGCCCAGACATTCTCCACGCCGATACAGACTTTGTGTTTCTCTGCCGGGGGAGCAAACTCCTTCATTGTATCCAGGGCGAGCCGATACGCGCGTTCATAAGGGATTGCGGGCGGACCGCCGATCCCCTCCGCCACATTGGCCGGGACAACCAGAATGGCCCCCACACCCATCCAGGAGGCAATCTGAATGTGTCGTTTCAGAATAGATTTCGCCCTGGCACGGATTCTCGCATCGGGACTGGTGAAATTGTATTTCCAATAAATCCCGCCCGCGATACTGCTGATTTCCAGTTCGTGCTTTTCGGCGGCTCTCGCAAATTCCAGCGCTTCTTTCTTGCCGGTCTCCAGGCTGATCTCGCCGGTTTCTTCAATAGCCAACTCGATGGATTCAAAACCGGCCTTCTGCGCCAGCCGGAATTGCTCGGAAATCGATGTTCCGGCGGCAAAGCACCACGTGTTGATTCCTTTTTTCATCGGCGTCCCTTTTCTCAGGCTAACTGGCAGATCTCGGTAGACATATCGTCCATATACCGCTCCGCGATTTTCTGGGTGATCCGGAGGGTAACGTTATCGCTGTAATACTCCATCCATCGGTCCAGGCTTTCGACCTTGTAAATGATGTGCATCTCGCGGCATCCGGCAAAGGGAAAAGCGAAAATCGACTCGGAGGGTTTCTGGACCCCGCACCGATCCATGATGGGGGCAAGTTCCTTTTCAGCGCCCCGGAATGCCTGGATCAGCTCATTGCCGCTGACCCCATCCTGCATTCTCCAATGCTCAATAATCAGATATTTATAGTCCGCCACAATTCATCTCCTTTGCCGTGCCGGTACCATGCACAATTGTATGTTGCTCTGCAGAGAGCCTCCATCGAGCTGTGCCTTCGCGTTTCGGGCGAATGGGGATCAGTTCACAAGGGCCGTCGAAAGCACGGAGTCCATGTTTTCCACAAAAGTCACCTGGAGATTCTTCAACACGTCCTCGGGCAATTCCGCGAGATCTTTTCGATTCTCCGCGGGCAGAATGATATGGTCAATGTTTTCCCGGTGAGCGGCAAGAACCTTTTCCTTGATTCCACCGACCGGCAGAACCCGCCCGCGCAGGGTGATCTCTCCGGTCATGGCCAGATTTCCACGCAGCGGTTTCCCCGTCAACGCAGAGATCAGCGCCGAGGCGATGGTGATCCCGGCGGAAGGTCCGTCCTTGGGAATCGCCCCTTCGGGGACATGGACGTGGATGTCAAACCGTTTGTAGAAATCCCGTTCCAGGTGAAGTGTCCGGGCGCGGGACCGCGCGTAGGTGAGCGCTGCCTTAGCGGATTCCTGCATCACTTCGCCCAGTTTCCCGGTCAGCAGCAACTGCCCGGTCCCTTCCACAATCGAGACTTCCGTGCTCAACACCTCGCCGCCGGTTTCGGTATAGGCCAGACCCGTCGCAATCCCGATTCCATTGGCATGATCGTGCTCCGAACGCCGGAATCTGGGGATACCCAGAAGATCGTTGATCATATTCCCGCTAATCTTCGTGCCTTTTTGCAGACCCTTTTGCGTGGCTTTCTTGGCCAGTTTCCGGCAAACGCTGCCGATTTCCCGCTCCAGATTCCGCACGCCCGCCTCACGGGTGTAGTCACGCATAATGGTCAACAAGGCCGGACGGGTAAACGAGATTTCATATTCCGCAATCCCGTTTTCCTTGATTTGCTTGGGAATGAGAAACTCTTCGGCAATCCGGATTTTATCGTGCTCGGTATAGCTGGGGATTTCGATCAATTCCATGCGGTCCCGCAAAGCCGGCGGAATCGGGTGCGGCACATTCGCCGTAGCGATAAACATGACCGATGAAAGGTCGAACTCCACTTCCAGGTAATGATCGCTGAACGTGTTGTTCTGCTCCGGGTCCAGAACCTCCAACAGCGCCGCCGAAGGATCGCCCCGAAAGTCCACGCTCATCTTGTCGATCTCATCCAGCAGGAAAACCGGATTGCGAGACCCGGCTTTCTTGAGAGACTGAATAATCCGGCCCGGCATGGAACCAATGTATGTTCGGCGATGACCGCGAATTTCGGCCTCATCGCGGACTCCGCCCAGCGAGAGGCGAATGAATTTGCGGCCCAGGGCACGCGCAATGGACCGTCCTAAAGAGGTCTTTCCAACTCCCGGAGGGCCGACGAAACAGAGAATGGGACCTTTCAGGTCCTTCTTCAGCTGCCGGACGGCAAGAAATTCCAAAATCCGTTCCTTGGGCTTTTCCAGCCCATAGTGATCGTGACGGAGAATCTTCTCCGCCTCGTTGATATCCAGGCAATCCGGCGTCGTGATCGACCACGGAAGATCGCACAGCCAATCCAGGTAGTTCCTCACGACCGTCGCTTCCGGTGAGAGCGGCGGCATGGCATCGAGACGCTGCAATTCCTCGGTTGCCTTCGCTTCCGCCTCCGGAGACATCTTCGCCTCCTGGATGCGTTTCTTGTACTTGGCGATTTCCTCGTTGCTCTCTCCATCCCGACCCAGCTCCCGCTGGATGGCTTTCATCTGTTCGTTGAGGTAATACTCGCGCTGGCTTTGCTCCATCTGCTTGCGCACTTCGCCCTTGATCTTGTTCTCCAACTCCAGAATCTCGATCTCACTTTGCAGAAACTGGGAGAGAAGGATCAACCTCTTGGAGTATTCCACCGTGGCCAGCAGTTGCTGACGCTCATCCAGTTTGATGGAAAGATGAGCCGCTATCGAGTCCGCCAGGCGACCGGGATGCTCAATATTCATAATGGAGAGCAGGGTTTCCTGGGGGATCTTTCGGTTCAGTTTGACATACGTCTCAAACTGTTCCGTCACATGACGCATAAGAGCCTCGATCTGCGGACCGGTCTCCTCAGGCTCCTCAACCGGGTCCGCTTCCGTCAGGAAGAAAGCGCCGGTCGTGGAAATGTGGTCCAACCGATAACGGGCCAGACCTTCCACAAGAACCTTGATCGACATATCGGGCAGCTTAAGGATCTGCAAAATCTGCACGAGAGTCCCCATGCGGTGAAGGTCCTTGGCCAGAGGCTCGTCGATATCCACTTTCTTCTGCGCCACAAGAATCAGCTGCTTGTCGGAGTTTGTTGCAGCCTCCAACGCCGCAACCGATTTTGTGCGCCCCACAAACAGGGGAATAATCATCCCCGGAAAAATGACCACATCCCGCAACGGCAGTAAGGGATATTGCCGATAATCCACCATCATCGTTTCTTCGAGAAGGGGTTTCTTTTTTAGAGACTTATTAAACTCCGGGGTCGCGGAGACCTCGGGAAAAGTCAATTCGGGTTGTGGTGACTTTGCTGTTGCTTTTTTCACCATGATTACATCACCTCACTATTTATCAGCATACCAAAAGCCTTCTCTTTTCGTCAGTTCACCTCTTCCCCCATACGAATTCCATCCCCGGCATCCGAGAAGGGTTGCCGCCCTTGGAAGACTCGCATACCATGAATGTATCGTATAGAAATGAAAGGGAAGACAGCATGTCTTGCAAAGAAGACGAACAGAAGAACGAGGAAGAGAAGAAAGAAGGAACGGCGACGCTCTCCAACCGCCTGCTGGAATCGCGAATCATTGTTCTGTCCGGAGAGATCAACCAGGAGGTGGCGCATCATACGATCAGCCAGTTGCTGGTTCTTGCCCATGAATCCGACGATGACATTAAAATGTTCGTGCAATCTCAGGGGGGACATGTGGATTCAGGATTTGCCATTCACGATATAATGCAATTCATCAAGCCTCGTATTGTGACATTTGCCCTGGGCTGGGTCGCCAGCATGGGGGTCCCGATTTTTCTGGGGGGAACCGAGGGCTGCCGGTATTGCCTGCCCCACACGCGGTTCATGATTCATCAGCCCTCCCAAGGTGTCCTCGGACAGGCTTCCGATATTGAAATTGAGGCAAAAGAGATTCTCAGGATTCGCCAGCGTATCAATGAGCTCCTGGCAAGTGCCACCAAACAGCCCATCGAACGCATCGAGAGAGACTCCGACCGGAACTTCTGGATGAACGCCGATCAGGCGAAAGAATATGGCCTGGTCGACAGGATTGTTTACTCCATCGACGAAATCGAATAAGAAACGACTGTCTCCCTGTCCCTCAATCCCCCCGTGAACAGGGGCAAGAATTTCTGCTCCCTTTTCGCTCCGGGAGACGGCGTCGGGGTGAATGTTTTTTGAAGCAACTCGGATCCCCAACACCTGTCTCCGAAGAAGAATTAAGACAATGTAAAATTTTATTTGCCCTTCGGTTTTTACGCGGTATACTGAGAGAGGGGAAGGTAGAAGGTCACAAGGGAACCGAAGATTGAGGGTTGTGGGAGGTGTGGCCATGGTTGAAATGCAGCTGTTTTGCACCCGTCTCAATACCCAGATCGGCGTAAAACGTCAATTCTGTAAGCCCATGCGTGTCGGATCGGTTAAGGGATTCGTTCTGGTTTGCAACCTCGCTGTCTCTGGTGTGTGTGACCAGGTTTGTGAGCTGAATCCCCGCATGAAGAACACTTCAAGAATCCCGACCCATGTGCTGTAACAAACCGACGGTTTATCAGCGATTCCGCAACTCAGTTTCCGATCGGATCTACCGCAGAGTTCTTTTCTGCCCATACGGCTGTGTCAATTGGCCGGGGGCAGGAACACAATTTGAATCGGATCGGGAAGCTGCGATTTCTCCAGCGAAATCTCGCTTCCGATCTTACGCTGCACATCGGTCTTGCCTTCCAGGAACTGTTCGATAGAGGCCAGCGGGAACCCTATTTTCGGTGTTTTAAAATGCATTGGAATGACGATATTTGGCCGGAACTGTTTGACCAGTTCCCAAGCCTCGGAGGGTCCAATGGTGAATTTGCCTCCGACCGGGACCATGGCCACGTTGACTCCCTCTAATTGCCGGACTTGCTTTGGAGAGAGGGGATGGCCCAAATCTCCAAAATGAGCCACCCTGATCCCGTCGATGGTGAACAGGAAAACACGGTTGTCACCCCTGGAAGCGCCGTGATTCTGATCGTGAAAAGTGGGAATGATATCGAAAGCAATCCCTTTTGCCTGGCACTCCGAGCGAACAATGAGCGGCTGGCCCGGCAGGGCGCTGATTCCCGCATGGTCCTCGTGTTCGTGACTGATTGTCACAATGTCGGTGGCATCCGTGATGGGATCATAGCCGACAGATCCCCCAAAGGACCCTGCCTCGAAGGGATCGGTCAACACGGAAACTCCGTTCGAGCCGGTAATCAAAAAAGCAGAGTGACCGAGAAACTTGATTTTCATGGCGCACCTCCGGGAGAAATAGATCCGGATGCCCGAAAGGGCACAACCAGGATTTCGTTTTGTAAATCTCTCTAAAGAAAGGACTTATACATCCAGTTCCGCGATACTTTTCCTGTAAATCTCCGCGGAATCGAGCAGGGCTGCTCTGTCTTCAGGTTTAAGATCCAATTCAACCACTCTGGTTACACCGTTCTTGCCCAACATTGCGGGAACGCCCATAAACAGGTTATGGATACCGTATTCCCCTTCAAGATAGCAGGAACAGGGAAGAATGTCATTGGCATCATTGACAATCGATTCGACCATTTTGAGAGTGGCTGCGGCAGGCGCGTAACAGGCGCTGCCGGTTCCGAGCAGTTTGACTATCTCCCCACCGCCGACCCGTGTGCGCTGGTTGATTGCCTCGATCCGGTCCGCCGGAATGAGCTGGGTGATCGGAATCCCGGACACGGTGGAGAAAGAGGGCAGGGGAACCATGGAGTCACCATGCCCACCCAGCACCATCGCCCGGACTTCCCTCGGAGAAATCCCCAGTTCCATTGCGATAAAACAGGCATACCGTGCTGAATCTAAAACTCCCGCCTGGCCGATCACACGATTCTTGGGGAATCCTGAAATCTTGAAAGCGTGATACACCATCACATCAATCGGATTTGTGACCATGATAATAATGGCATTCGGGGAATACTTCTTGATGTTTTCAGTGACCTCCGCCACGATTCCGGCGTTCTTCTTGAGAAGATCGAGCCGGTCCATGCCCGGTTTCCGGGCCAGTCCGGCGGTTATCACAACAATATCGGAGTCCGCCGTATCGGCATAATCGTTGGTTCCGGTGACTTTCCCGGCAAATCCGAGCAGCCCTCCACATTGCGCAATATCCAGACCTTTTCCGATGGCAACCCCTTCCAGCACATCAATCATCACCACATCGCCGAGTTGCCGCTGGGCAAGGAACAGGGCACAGGTCGATCCGACATTTCCTGCGCCGACCACCGTGATCTTCTTTTGCATGATTCATTCCTCCTATGGGGGTCACTCCATATTTTCTGTAATCGTTTGGGCGAATTCCGAGCACCTGAGAAGGGTTGCGCCTTCCATTTGACGTTCCAAGTCATAGGTAACCCGTTTTTGCTGGATCGTTTTCTCCATTGCGGAGACGGTTTTGTCCGCCGCTTCCTGCCAGCCCAGATGTTCCAGCATCATCACGCCGGAGAGGATCAGGGAACCCGGATTCACCTTATCCTGTCCCGCGTATTTGGGTGCAGTTCCGTGCGTTGCCTCGAAAACCGCCGCTTCATCGCCGATGTTCGCGCCGGGAGCCATTCCCAAACCGCCGACCTGTGCCGCCGCCGCGTCCGAAAGATAGTCTCCGTTCAGGTTCGGCAGCGTCACCACTTCATACTCATCCGGTCGCAACAGCACCTGCTGAAACATGGAATCGGCGATGCGATCCTTGATAACCACCTGTCCCTCCTTGACTTGCCCGTTCTGTCTTTCCCAGAGATCCGCCTCCGAGATAAGGCGGTCAGGAAACTCCTCCCTGGCCAATTCGTACCCCCAGTCCCGAAATGCGCCTTCCGTAAACTTCATGATGTTCCCTTTGTGTACAAGGGTCACGCTTTTTCTGCCCCGACGAAGGGCGTACTTAATCGCGGCACGGACAATGCGTTTGGTCCCGAATATGCTGATCGGCTTGATTCCGATTCCAGAATCCTCCCGGATATTTCTCCCCATCTCCTCATTGAGGAATTGAATGACTTTCCTGCACTCGTCGGACCCCTGTTTCCACTCAATACCGGCGTATACGTCCTCTGTGTTTTCCCGGTAAATCACGATATTCAGTCGTTCGGGTTCCTTGACCGGACTGGGCGTGCCTTTCAGATACCTCACCGGCCGGACACAGGCATACAAATCAAGGATCTGGCGAATACTCACATTCAGCGAACGAAAGCCCCCGCCCACGGGCGTGGTCAAAGGGCCTTTGATGGCGACCTTGAATTCCCGAATTGCATTCAGGGTTTCATCGGGAAGATAACTGCCATACCGTTCGTTCGCCTTTTCTCCCGCGAAGATTTCCATCCAAACGATGCGTTTTTTGCCGCTGTAAGATTTTTGAACCGCGGCATCGAGTACGATGCGCATAGCCCGAGTGATATCCGGGCCGATTCCGTCGCCTTCAATAAACGGGATGATTGGGGTATCCGGTACCTGGAGGGCATCTGTGGTTCCGGCGATTTGTTCCCCGTCCCCGGGTACAACGATTTTCTCAAACATGGGTTTCACCTTTTGCCTGCTGAAGTGGATGCATTGATCCTGTTTCGTCGCATTCCCCCGCGCCAAAAACCATACGCGCCATGGCGATGCATAAGTATAAACGGTATGAACGAAAGGACAAACCCTTTTATTCGGGGGCGATGGCACACCGGAGATATTCCACTCGCGGCAGAAGCCGTGCTTCCGGGTTCTCGGATGAACGATTTGTCCCTATTCCCTTGATGTCTCCACCAGGGTCCGCCTTTCAAGCGGGTTGTGTTGGACATACACATCTTTCCCGGCCTGACAGGCGATGATTTCCGGCAGGTTGTTGCCATGACATCATGGCATCATGGCATTCTCCTTTCTTCGGGTAATGATAGACTCATGTCTTATGTCAGATTCTCCGGGCATGGAGGATAAACCGTTTGACGAAAAGTATAAAAATAAAAAGGATGAGAAACGCTTGCTATCCGTTGGTTTCTGTCCGACATGTTTGCGCATTACAGGGGATTTGATTATATTACACGCAATATAAGTTGCAAAACCCAAAAGGGAGAAACGGTTTGCTTTTTGCAGTCGAGTCCCTGGATTTGCAGGAAGAGCTTCGTGCCATCGAAGCGTCTCTCGAACCGACCCTGCGACGGATTGTCATTCCGGCGGAGATTCGTATCTCGCATCCCATCAACACACGCGGATTCTATCATGTCAATCCGAATTACTATTGGCTTTTCGCTTTCTTGAGCGAAGTGGAATCCGAGTTATCCGAACACAGGGAGAGGATTTACTGCATATTAAACAGTAACGTGATTGTAGCCCTGCTGGAAAATGCCTTCTCGTGGGGGAACCGACGTGATCCGAGACGCCCGATTCTTGTGGAATTCTATGTCGGGCGAACCGGGGTATTGGTTCGAATTCAAGACGACGGTCCGGGATTCGAGTATCGCCATGTTGTCGGGAAATATCATGACCAGGACTTCGGGGATTGTGGCGAATTTGAGAACACCGGATACGGTTTACGAATCATGGACCGGTCGTCGCTGAATGTAATTTATGAGGGGAAAGGCGATACGGTGTATATCATCGACTATTTCAAGGAAGGCGCGGCGCCGCGTTTTTTACTTCAGGAGCAGCAAGCGCTTCATAAGGTTGGAAGCGCTCAATGAACAGTTTGGCCAGCTTGGCCGATGCTTTGGTATAGGCTTCCATATCGTTCCGCCAGGCCATCAACACATTCGTATGTCCGGCGAGAATTCCTTCAATGCGAACCGGATATTCCAGATCGAACACGGGCGTGCGTTCGTATTCGGCATCTTCTACGGTGCCGGTAAAAATACCGTTGAGAATCTGGCGGGTCATAGTCAGAGTAATTGGATGTCCGTGCGATTGATACGGCCCCAGCCAGCCGGTGTTGACCAGCCAGCAGTTGACATCGTATTCAATAATCCGCTGGAGAAGAAGTCGCGCGTACGCCGTTGGATGGAGTACGTTTGGGAACGACCCAAAACAGCTTTGGAACATCGGTTCCACGCTGCCGACTGTGCCGCTTGGGGCGTAATGGATGTTGCAGGAATATCCGCACAGAAAATAGAAACAGGCTTGTTCCGGGGTCAGGCGGGCGATACTGGGAAAGATACCGAATCCGTCCCGAACCAGAAGAATGATGTTGGTGGGGTGATCCCCGCGGCCGGTTCGATCCGCGTTCTCCAGGTGCGTAAACGGAAACGCGGCTCGAATCTCCTCACTGATCGAAGTGTTGTTCAAGTCCACTCGACGACGTTCATCCATGTAGACGTTTTCCAGGATGGTTCCAAACCGTCGGGTGCATTCATAGATATGCCGCTGATAGTACGGGCTGTAGCCCTTCACTTTTCCGTAACAACCCCACTCCAGGTTGAAAATCCCGTCCTCGCTCCAACCGTGAAATGTATCCCCGATCAGCGGACGAGTGATATCCAGGGACAGAGAGGTTTTTCCCGCCCCGGTACCCCCGAAAAACAGCGTGACATCACCATCCATTCCTTTGTTCGCCGAACACAAAAGCGGTAGAACATTTTCGTGAGGAAGAAGGTGGCTCACGATAGTGAATACACAGATACGGATTTCTCCGGCAAAAGCCGTCCCCCCCACAATCGCGATCTTCTTAAGGAAATTAACGACGATAAACGCTTCGTCTTGGGTCCCGTCCAGTTCCGGAATGGCGTGGAAGTTGGGCATGTGCAGAATGGTATATTCGGGAAAGTAATGGCGCATCTGGCGAGGACTGGTCTCCACCAGCAGATTCCGTGCAAAGAGGCTGTGCCATGCGGTCTCTGTGATGACCCGGATCGGGACGCGAAAACGGGGGTCTGCCCCGCAATAGCAGTCCTGAACAAACAACTGCTTCCCCTGGAGATAGGCAAGAAGTCGCGCATAGAGCATATCGAATTGTTTGCGTTCAAGGGGCATGTTGTAATCGCCCCACCAGATTTTACTCTCGGTCGACGGCTCTTTCACAATGTAGGCGTGATCCAGGTGCGTCTTGTTCTCGCCGGAATCTACAACCAGCGGACCATTATGCGCAATTCGGCTCTCTCCACGCTGGACGGAGTGTTCATAAAGATCGGCTGTAGTCAGGTTGAAATGGACCTTGCCCACATTCTTGATGCCGTGAATCTCCAGGCCGGTCATGCTGGAATCGGGATCGATCCCAATAAAGGAATTGAATGAAAAATGGCGATCTTCCAGGGTGTTGGGAACCCGAATGAACCGGATGCCGTATTTCTCGGCGGATTTCTGGTCCACATCGCTGTCCCCGATGAAAACGGCCTGTTCCGGCGGCACCTGCATGTCTTGGCAAATTGTTTCCAGGTTTTTGAGGGAAGTAACGGTATCCAGATGTTCTTCCCCGTAAATTCGCCTGATCATGTCCGCAATTCCGAACCGCTCAAATTGCTCCTGGAGACGCTTCCGATTTCCATCGGAGCTGATCACGATGCTTTTCTGCTGTATCTTGGTGTAGAATGTCAGGAAATTGAGCAGTCCCTCTCGCGGAGTCCAATCGATTTTCTGTATTTCTTCCGGGTCCCCGAACATCGGCCCCTGGATATAAGATATATCCCGTTTCAGGATCGTGTCGTGTGCATCCACGATGAGGAGCTGAATATCCGGTGGAATCCGATATTCCACCTCTTTGCCGGGTTTGTGTCGGGTACGAAGCATTCGTGCCGAATCCCTGGAACGTAAATAGAATTCGCGGGCGACGTGTGTTCTACCTGCAATACGCCTTCACTTTTGCCGCCGCCTCCCGGATATCAGGAGACTCCTTCGCTTTGTCTTCATACTTCGTGAAATTCTTACTGAAAAGGGTCGCCAGTTTTGCCGCCTGCCTGTCATAAGCCTCTTTGTCCTTCCAGGTTTCCCGTGGATGCAGGACGTTTTGAGACACTCCCTTCAGGGTCTTGGGAACGGCCAGACCGTAAAGACCATTCTCAACGAATTCAACAGAGTGGATACTGCCATCCAGAATGGCATCAATGATTGCCCGGGTTTGCGGAAGACTCATGCGGGACCCGATTCCGAAAGGTCCTCCGGACCATCCGGTGTTGACTAACCAGGCGGTCGCTTTGTATTGCCGCAGTTTCTTCTGAAGCAATTCCGCATACACGGTCGGATGCCAGACCAGAAAGGCGGCTCCGAAACACGCCGAGAATGTGGCTTCCGGGTCCGTGATCCCCACCTCGGTTCCCGCCACCTTCGCCGTATATCCGCTCACAAAATGATACATCGCCTGGCCTTCAGTCAACCGGCTGACAGGGGGAAGCACTCCGAACGCATCGCAGGTCAGGAAAATGATATTCCTGGGATGGCTGCCCACACCGGGAATCTTGGCATTCGCCATGTGCTCAATCGGATAAGAGGCGCGAGTGTTCTCGGTAATTGAGCCGTCATAATAATCCACAACATGGGTCTGCTCGTCGTAAACCACATTTTCCAAAACCGTGCCGAAGCGAATCGCTTTCCAGATATCCGGTTCCCCTTCCTTGCTGAGTCGGATCACTTTGGCATAGCAGCCGCCTTCGAAGTTGAAAATTCCGTCATCCGTCCACCCATGCTCATCATCGCCGATCAGTCTCCGTTTCGGGTCCGCAGAAAGTGTGGTTTTCCCTGTCCCGGACAAGCCAAAGAAGAGAGCCACATCCCCATCGGGTCCCTCGTTGGCGGAACAATGCATTGAGAGCGCCCCCGCTTTTGGAAGCAAGTAATTCAGAATCGTGAAAATCCCCTTTTTCATTTCCCCGGCGTACTCGGTTCCCAAGATAACCAGTTCACGGGTCTTGATGTTCAGGTTTATGCTGGTTTTCTTGGTAACACTCGGCGTGTGCGAATTGGCCGGAAATTGGCCGGAATTATAGATGACCCAATCCGGCTCACCGAAATTCTCCAATTCCTCCGCTGTCGGGCGAATCAGCATGTTGTGCATAAACAGCGCATGATACGCCCGTGCGCAGATCACGCGCATTTTGATGCGATGCCGCGTGTCCCAACCGGCAAAGCCATCCACACAAAAAAGATGGGGTCGGGAGTTCAGAAAATCTATCGCGGTTTCCTTATTGATGGCGAACCCTTCTTCGCTGATCGGAATGTTGATCGACCCCCACCATACATCTTCCCTGTGGAGCTCTTCCTCAACAACCCGTTTTTCGAGAGGACTTCGCCCGGTTTTTGCCCCGGAATAGGCAATCAACGCGCCGGTATCTGCAATTGTGCATCCGGGTTCCTGAAGCCCCAGCTCATACAACCGGGGCACACATGGATTCCGGTCAACGTTCTTCACGGTAATCCCGTGCGATAAGAGGTCAAATACCATCCTGTTTGCCCTTTCCCAGAATTCCTCTTCAATTCAACGATTTTTATAGAGGGTAATTCACTCAGGTCGATTAGGCAAGCCACAGCAAACGGGCACAAACTCCCGACGGAACGCCGGGGGATTTTCCCTTTGACTTCTTCGGCGGTTTTCAGAGAGAGATCAACGCGCCGATTCTTGTGCAGCCCCTGCTGAAGGAACCTTCATGAGCCACACCTCCGCGACCTGGCATCCACGCCCCGATCCGCCGGAACCGGGTTCCTGATACCAGCTCAATAGGAGTTCGCCATCCCGTGTGGCATCAATGGGGATATCAAACTCCATCGGGCGGACCGGACTTTCCTTGGGAATAAACGGATGGACCTCGATTTCATCGGCCACCATCCGAATTTTCAGGGCCGTGTTGCGCCGCATGTCGCCGGCATAGACAACGCGGACCCTGTATTGGGCATTCGGGTCCAGGTCCGAGTATTTCATCTGAAGTGGAGCATCATAAACGGATTCCGCGAAACATTGCCAGGAGATACGGTAATCGGGATTCGGTCGGAAACCGACGCGGGAAGATGCCCGGTATTCGGGGTCCGTTTCCGGTCCCAGCCCGCGCAGAAGATGCGGCCGGCACGTGAGATTCCCCAGATCATCATAGAAACCGCCGGGACCCGGATCGGTCCAATGGACAATCTCCTGAATGCCTTTCAGTCGTTCCGGCTCGGTATCAAGCGCACGCAGCTCAGAGAATCGTTTTTTGAGCCATTCCCGGTTATTCAACGCCCGGTCGATCAGATCCAGATGCGCGCCTCGCTCTATAGCGATGGCCTTGTACTTGGGAACACTCAGCTGCATTCGAATGCTTTGATACAGGGCCTCTGCCAGTTCAAAAATCCGTCCGCGCCAGTCCAACGCAACGCGGTCGGTTATTGCACGATCCAGGATTTCCTCCGCGCGATCCATCGCCGCCAGAGAACCGAGCGGCCCGGACAACCCGCAAAGCGCTTCCATTGCCTGTTGCTCCAGTTCTGTCTCATAGATCAGCCTTCTTCGTTCATAGCCGTCGTAATAGGCTCGGAACAATGCCTGCTGGAATCGCCAATTGAGAAGGTCCTGCGGGCCGGCGGCTTTCTCCATCGCCTGGAATTGCTTCAGCGTGATGTACACGGACTCGTTGGTCAAAAGCGGGCCTTCCCAATTCCTCTCTAACGCCAAAAGCCCCTGAGCGAAGTTATCCTCATACGCCGGTCCGATGAAATATCGGGAATATCGGCGCAGGATATCGATCACGGGAGTATTCGAATCCCAACCCAGACCGCTCCACACGAATTTGTTGACATCGTCATTGCACCCTTCGGAATAGGTGAGGAATCCGATTGCCTGGTCCTTCCAGATCCGAAAGATCTTCGACTCGGCGACAGGACGCGGATTGATCACCTCCCGGTCCTCGGCAAGCGAGTAGGCAACATCCCAATCCTGGACCACATACTGGCAGCGAACGCTGTGAGTAATATCGGGATATCGACGAATAGGGTATTTTTTGGGGATCTTCGCACGGAGATCGGGCAGGCTGATCCGATTCTGTGGGCCGAAAACAATGCCGGACAGCCAATCAGGTTGTTCCTTGTTCATATATTCCAGGAACTCATCCATCCATTCCTTGTTGAAACTCTGGGGGGACATCCACATCTGTGCCTTGGGGTGAGTCCGGTGCAGAACCTCGGTTTGCTTTTCCAGCAAGGCCATCATGACCGTCGGACGGGTGTGACCCGGATCGCCGCCGGGAACAAATACGCAGTCGATTCGCGGCAATCGCGCGAAGACATCCCCCCATTCCTTGAGCGCAAATTCAACCGTGGCGGGATTGGAATAATCACTATCCAGCGCGGGATACCAGATCCAGACATTCAGTCCATAATCGTCCGCAATCTGCGACATGCGGGCCATCATGTCGATTTTGGGAAGGGGAAGGTGCGGGCTGTAGTCATCATCATCGCTGCGCGGCGGGATCAGTTCGATGGCATTTGTGCCGAACACGGCAAGATCGCGGATATATTGTTCCCAGATCTCCGGTGTCCATGCGTCGTAGGAATTGGTTTTCGGACGATATCCCAGCTGGTGACCGCGAAGTGGGTATTCCGGCACGGTGTTCATATCCAGCGATGGGTCCAGGGAGATAAACCCACGGGGCTCATCAATTCTCGTGGCTCCTCCGGCAGCCGTTTCCTGCACTCGCCTGCGTGTCATCTGCATTTCCTGGAGCAGGCGTCCGCATCCGAACAGCACGCCACGCTCATCGTTGCCGACAACAAACACCGTGGGCGCTTTGCGGCCCTCTGTGAGAACGAAAATCCGGTAACCCTCCGCGCCTTCTTTCACCGGACGGTCGGCGACAGCCTTGGCAAGCGGGCCTGCGAACGCCTTGAGGGACGAAGATGGTCCTACGGCCACGACCGGCACAGAATCATCCGGCCACTCGTGGACAACCTGCCACCGGACCATGGTTCGCTTCTCAACCTCTTCGACCAGCATTCGCACGGCTGTGTTCTCGGCCTTTGTGAGATCCGACGGACAGACCACAACGGCCTGCCGGAGGTCCAGGGGTTCCGCCGCCATGGCCTGAGCGGACAGAAATCCCAGAGTCAATAGGATTGAAAAAATGCACGTTATGCAGGAGGATTGAAGTGTCTTCATTGTCGGACTCCAAAACGATAGGGATTGATCGCGGATCATTCAACAAATATTCCACGACACCTGATTATCAAGCCTGGAGGGCGGATGTCAATAGACAACGTCATACAAATAGATTCTTCTGCGCCTGACAGGTCAGGTGCATTCAACCCCCTCTCTGTCTCCCCCAATCTTTGGGGCAGCGGTTCCTCCCCCGAAGATCGCGGGAGGTCAGGTGGGGGTTGACCGGATATCGCAAGACTCCTTGGCGTGAACGTTGTGCGAGAGATTTCTCAGGAGACTTGCCATCGCATCGCTCCTCCCTACGGCATTGACATCTGTGATATTCAGGAGGTATTTTCGGACCGATTGAAGGCGGCGATGATCCCCGCAACAATGCTGGACAGAAACGAAACACTTTTCCTGAAGAAGAATATCCGATGGAGACCAAATCCCAATTCACACCAATTTGTATGACATTATTTGCCGGAATCGCTTTGTGGGTTGTTTTCTTGTTCCCGTGTGCCGTTCCCGGTTTCGGTCCGTTTTCAGGGGGCACAACCATGGAGATACCGGATTCCTCGGTTGGGACACTGTTTCCCTTTGTGAAGAAGATCGCGGAACGAAATCCCGTTCCCAAGTATCGTTTCCTGCGGGAGGAGTTCACCAGCCCGGAAAGTTGGCGTCGTCAGGCACAACCGCTGGTCATGGCAAACCTGCATTACGAACCTGCGCCTGTGGACCCCAAGCCGGAGGTGATCGAGAAAGTCGACCTCGGAACGCACAGTCGCGAGTATATCCGGTTCAACACAACACCCGAAAGCCGGATATCAGGCTACGTGTTGGTTCCGAAGGGGGAAGGCCCGTTTCCGGCGCTGGTCGCGCTGCATGACCACGGAGCTTTCTACCTGTGGGGAAAAGAAAAACTGGTAAGATTGGAGAGCGAGCATCCGGCCCTGGTGAAATTCCGTGAAACCTGTTACGGCGGAGTTGCCATCGCGGATGAACTGGCGAAACGCGGGTATGTGGTGGCCGTGATCGACATGCTGTATTGGGGAGAGCGTCGAATGCTGCTCCCGGGAGATCCGGAAGGATACCTGACGCGCAGCCAGGAACTTACCGAGGAAGAGATTCTTCAGTTTAACCGGCGATCCGGCATGAACGAGCAGATTTTTGCGCGCACCCTGATGGCCGCCGGGACAACCTGGTTCGGGGTGATTCACTGGGATGACCGGAGAACCGTTGACTATCTTCTGACCCGTCCGGAAGTCGATCCCAATCGAATCGGCTGTGTGGGGCTTTCCGTGGGCGGATATCGGGCGGTACACCTGACCGCCCTGGATGATCGTATCCGCGCCGGTGTGGGGGTGGGCTGGATGTGTACTTATGGAAGCATGTTGCAAAAACACATTCCGAACGGAATCGGGCTGACCAAGATTATCCCCGGAACTTATGAATACCTGGACCTGCCGGATATCGCCGCGCTTTCGATGCCGCGTCCTTTGATGGTGATCAACGGGACAAAAGACGGACTGTTCCCGTGGGAGGGTGTGCAAAATGCCTATCAGATCCTTCGGGACTCCTATCAAAAAGCGGGAGTTCCCGAACGATTTCAGGCGGTCACCTACGAAGGACCGCATGAATTCAACAGGGAGATGCAGGAAGTCGCGTTTGCCTGGCTCGACCGCTGGGTAAAGAATGCCGAAGGAAATTGAGCGTTCGAACGAACCGTCCCACGGTTATTCTTTCTCCCATTCCCCCAGGAACGCGTTCAATCCCATGTCGGATGCCTGTTTGTAGAAAAACTCCATCGCATCCATCAATCGGATCTCCCCACGCCAGAATGGAAAATTGCCCAGTTGCTTGACTACTCCAGCCGGGACGGTCGGAATGTGAACCTCGCCGAAAAAATCCTCCGTCGGTTTCTCGGTTTTCCAGAAGAGATCGGGATCCATCGGAAGCGGTTCCGGTGGGACCGAGATTTCTTCCGGTTCTTCGATTTCCGGTTCGGTCGGTTCCTGGTGACCTGTGGAAAGTTGGACCAGCATTTCCTCCCGTGACAGGCCGCGCATCTTGAAGATGAGAAACGGATCGCGGTCGAATTCCTCTCCCAATAAATAGAACACGGCGGCGATATGCTTGCACGGATTGGACCAATCCGGACAGGAGCATTCCGTGGAGAGGTCTTTGAATCTGGAAGGAAACAGAGTCAATTTCATCTCATCGAAAACGGATTCGATTTCCCGTGGCATTTCGCCTGCGGCAAGTTTGGCCGCGAAAATCGGCTGCCGTGAGAACGCTTCCACCAGAGACTTCCATTCCTCATCGCTCAGGGCCTTCACGGTGATCTCGACGAAATAGGGTTGAACTCGCGAACCTTGGACTTTCGCTTCCACCCGGCCCTTGCCGATTTCGATGGACAACACCTGGCCGCGACGCGCATAAGACCGCCCGCGAGACAACCGCTCCCCGATCTGAAAACTCTCCAGCACTTCGATCCACCGTTTTGCCCACCAGCTTTCGGCAAATGCGCCCCGTTTTGTCTGTGCTTTAATGCCACCCTTTGCTTCACGCGCAGGAGGAAAATAGTCGTAGTCAAACTCTCGGTATCTTCGCCTTCTTTTACTCATGGAGAACTCCATTCCTAAGAAATATTCCGCGCAGCCGTCATTCCGAGGAGCGAAGCGACGTGGGAATCTCATTGTTGGAGCGTCCAAGCCTGAGATCGCCACATCCCGGCCCTTCGCAGACTCCGGGCCGGAATTCGCGATGACGGGACGGGCCTGCCCTCGCGAGAACTACTTTCTTTGTCTTATCACCGGCCCTGCCGGTTTGCCACTCGTTATGAATTACTTTCGGATTACTCCGCGACGGCATCCCGGCTGAGTTTGAACAGCTCTTTCAGTTCTCCGGTCGAGAGTTCGGTCAGCCAGCCTTCGCCGGTTCCAACAACGCCTTCCGCGATTTCCTTCTTACTTTCGATCATTTGGTCGATTCTCTCTTCCATGGTTCCGACACAGAGGAACTTGTGTACCTGAACGTTCTTGGTCTGGCCGATACGAAATGCCCGATCGGTTGCCTGGTTCTCCACGGCGGGATTCCACCATCGGTCGAAATGGAACACATGATTAGCGCGGGTCAGGTTCAAGCCGGTCCCGCCTGCTTTGAGCGACAGAATGAAAATGCTCGGCCCATCCTCGCTTTGGAACCGTTCGATCATCGCATCCCGGTGTTTCTTGGCGACCTGCCCGCACAGAAAAAGGACTTCCCGTCCGAACTGGTATTGAAGATATTCCTGCAAGAGCGTTCCCATCACGGCGAATTGCGTGAAAATCAGCGTTCGATCGCCGACCGCGAGGATTTCCTCCAGCATTTCGGTGAGCCGGGCCAGCTTACCGGATCGTCCGGGAAGGGCGGACCGGTCTCCCAGGAATTGGGCCGGGTGGTTGCAGATTTGTTTGAGCTTGGAGAGTACGGCCAGGATCAGGCCTTTCCTCTCGATCCCTTGTGCGGAGTCCAGGGCGCTTTCCATATCTTCCACGACCGCTGCATATAGAGAAGCCTGTTCTTTGGTCAGGTTGCAGAAGACTTTCATTTCCAGCTTTTCGGGCAAGTCCGCAATGATGGATCGGTCCGTCTTTAACCGCCGAAGAACAAATGGGCCGGTGAGGCGTTTGAGGCGCAGGACCGCTTCCTGATCGCGCAAAGCCTGAATGGGGATGAAGAACCTTGTCTTGAATTCCGTTCTCGTTCCAAGGAAACCGGGATTAAGGAACTCCATGATCGACCACAAATCGCCGACGTTGTTTTCCACAGGCGTTCCGGTCAGGGCGATGCGATATTCCGCCTGCAATGCCCGCGCCGCTCTGGACTGTTTCGTATCGGCATTTTTGATGTTTTGTGCCTCATCCAGAATGATTCCAGACCACGAGACACTTTTGAACATCTCAAAATCCCGGTACAGAAGGGAATAGCTGGAAATGACCAGCGCGTTCTTCTCCGCTTCGTGCTGGAATCTTTTCCCTTTATTTCGCGCGCTTCCGTGATGAATCATCGTGGGGAGATCAGGCGTGAACCGCGCGGCCTCTTTTTCCCAGTTGTTCATAACGGAGGTAGGGCAGACCAGCAGAACGGGCTTCTTGCCGTTGGTATGCCGATCATGCTGAATCAGCGCCAACGCTTGAATGGTTTTCCCCAATCCCATATCGTCCGCCAGACAGGCCCCCAATCCCCAGCGACGCAGGAATCCCAGCCAGGAATACCCCCGCACCTGGTAGGGCCGCAATGTGCCCTGGAATCGCTCCGGACACTCCAACTCAGAAAATGCCGCTCTTCCATTCAGTCGGTCCAGGAGAGCGGCAATCGCCCCTTCTGCCGTGACTGTGCCGGTTTCGAGTTCCCATGGGCCGGGCGTTCGCCCTAACGACAGTTGAATCGCATCCCTCACCGTTCCTTCGCTGAGCGACGCGCTTTGCAAAAACTTGAGGGCTTGCGCAATGTCATCGGGATGCAGATGCACCCACTGCCCGCGAATCTTGACGAGCGGCGTCTTCAAACGGGCCAAATCTTCCAATTCCTTCAAAGAAATCTTTTCTTCTCCAAGGGCGATCTCCCACTCGAAGTGAACCAGATCGTCCATAGACAAACCCCCGCCGCCCGTCATGGCGGGGCTTTTAACATGCGCGGAAGCCGAGAAGCGCGGCTGAACACCCTTTCGTACCCACCAGGACGGAAGCAGCAACCCGAATCCCATCTGGTCCAGGACAACCGCCTCTTGTGTTAGAAACGAATAGGCCTGCTCGGTTCTCAGTTCATACCCCGGTGGGTTGGATGAACGCAGACTGGACTCGATATGACGGCTGATTCGAGACGCCCGCCCCAGCGAAAACAGAAGATACTCGTTCGGATTGAACTTTCTTCTTTTGAACAGGGAGGATTCCCGCCCTTTAGGTTTCCACGCATTTTCCGCCGGGATCAATAAACTTGGGTCTCTCATGTCCTGGAGCAGGTACCGAACATACCAGGTGTCGCCTTTCGCCGACTCGTCCTGTCCTTTGGAATCGCCTTCGACAGGTTCTTCCAAGCGAAAACACAATCGAAACGGAGATTCCTCGGTATACGCGGAAGGTCGCTGCCATTCACGAATCTGGCCGGCCAGCTGCGCTAATTCGGGACCGTCCTTTTTCAATAAACCGTCTTCCGACCAAAGGGCGTGAATCCACCGGTCGTGGAGACTGTCGAATGACGCTGTCTTTGATAGCCCTGCCGGAGCAGGCCGTCCTGAATCGCGCTTCCTCGAGAATCGAACCAGGAAATCCATCATCCGGTTCAGAAATGCCGTCAGCAAAGCGGCGGAGGAAACATCGGGCGCGATTTCGTGATCCCGAGTCAGTGCGCGACATGCCGGGGGCATTGCCCGGACCGATTGCTGAAACGTCTGTGCGGCGTTTGCCCGGATTAACGGACGCCAGCAGGCACGCCACGAATCGGCTTCTTGAACCAGGTCCGGCAGGAATTGCTGCCGAGTCACCAGGCTGCCTGAGAAACGCATCATGTTCGACCAGAACCGCAAGTCCGGTCCCACCAGAATGCCGGGCGCCGCCAAGTCCGCATTCATCAACCGGCAGAGAAGGAATGCGACATCGGAGAAGGAAATCTCCACACCCGTGATACGCCAAGCCGCCAACTCCCATGTCCCGCGCGAGGGAAGATCGGCGATAATGGGATTGGATACCAGGGGAACTTTCCCGCAACTCGGCAGCCAGACATAAAGCATCTCGACCGATTTCTGTGTAAGACGCGTCTCCATTCCGACTGTTTGCAATGCCTCTTTGAGATGCTCAAGACCCGCATCGTACGGGAAAACCTGAGCTTCACCTTGTTTCCCCGCCTTCCGGCCCTTTGAAGGCGGTTGGTCTCCATCCGGTGCGTTACGCTCGCCCCAGAGAAAAAACCGATTCTCGATCATACTTCCATGGAGAACGATCATGGTCTCGACCCTTTTCTACACGATAACCCGAGGGATCCTACTTACTTACGTTCCCTCATCCCGGCGCTCTGCTGGTGGGAGAGAGGGAGATTTGAGATACCTTTCGAACAGCTCCCAAGTCCGCAATGCAGTCTGCTCCCATGAAAACAAGCGTACACGGCTGTAACCCCGCGCGCGATATTCCAGACGAAGGTTTTCATTTTCCAGGAGGCGAAATACCCATTCGGAGATGGCCTCCGTATCCTGGGGTGGCAAACAAACCGCCGCATCTCCTGCCACCTCCGGCAGAGATCCCGCATTCGATGTTACCACTGGAACCCCGCAGGCCATCGCCTCCAGAACCGGTAATCCGAATCCCTCATAAAGACTCGGAAACAGAAACACGGGGGCATTGCGATAGAGTGTCCGCAAAACGATATCATCCGCATCCTCAATCCAACGGATACAATCGGAGCGGCGGCGAATTCTCTGGACAATTTTATCACACAGCCAACCGGACATTCCGGCGATCACCAGGCGCAGATCCGGCCGTTTTTCTCTCAATCGATCCAGCACGTCAAGAATTGTCCGGTAATTCTTGCGGGGTTCGAGTGTGCCGACAGCAAGCAGATACCCCGGATTCAATCCAAGGCTGTGTAAAATTTGTTCCTCTTCTTCAGCGGACGGTTCCTCCTGGAAAAACGGATCGACCGCTTCGGGGATGACCATGATCCGTTCGGGGTTCGCTCCCAGGAGTTCCACCGCGTCCCGGTGTGTAGACTCGGAGACCGCGATGAGAGCATCGGCTTTCCGAACAGCCCGGCGAAGCGCTGCTTCCCAGTACCAGCGGTATTTTGCCGGTTGAATTTCGGGATATCTCAAAAATCCCAAATCGTGCAGGGTCACGATTCTGGGGACTTTCAGAAATCTCGGAACGACGGTCAGCGGCGAGAAAAACAGATTCAAATTCATTCGCGATGCGCCGATAGGAAGGAGAATATGATCCCACACAGGCCGGGCGACCATCGCCGAAGAACATGGCAAGACGACACTGGAAACCCGCGCCTCTCCTCCAAGTTCCGCCAGAGTGGAAGGCTCTATGCAGCGATGGGTGAATAGCGTCAGTCGGAAATCCTCCCGGTACCGCAGTAGAAACCGAAGCAGAAGCCGAGTATACACCGCAACACCCGTGTGACGTTCCGCCAATACGCGCCCATCTACACCGATATGAAAAACCCCGCGCTCCGTCACCGTGATTCCTTACAGACGTTGATTTCACTGAGAAGGTACTTTACGATTTTAGCGAAAGCCGTGCAGGTTGGCTTGACCCGATGAATGGAGAACTCTCGTGAATCCCGAAGAAGAAATCCGTCCTTCCGAAGAAATCCCCCAAGAAACCGATCAGTCCGAGCCGGAACCGTTCGGCTGGGAGTTCCATAAAGGGCCGCTGCTGATCGCTGTCATTTTGACAGTGGTTTTTTACGCCTTTGTGTTTTTCTTCGTCAATTTCTAAGCGTAAGTTCCGCTTAAACAAAACACTTGCGCCGGCAGTTCCACCGAGCGATGCTGCGGCATCGGCGCCGCTGAAATAACCAGGATCCAACTGACCGCAATCATTGCAATGCCGAACACACGGATTTTCCAATCCTCCGCCAGAATAAAAACCTTCAAAGCCTGTAGTCCTGCCGCCGGCGCAACCAGGGCAATTGACCCGGTAATACACATAAGGAGGGAAAAACCGGTATTTACCGCAATGCAGGTTCCGTACTCACGCGCACACCAGCAGAACAGCCCCAACAGGATCAATCCCTTCGCCAGGACCCGAACTTTGTGCCGGCAATGATTGATCCAGGCAAACTCCCGGATTATCTCCGGCCAGACAAGGGAAAAAATCCCGATCGTGAATAGAAAAGAACACGGGATCAGATAAATATCCGTGAGCATGATCGGATCGTGCGGCCTCCCGAAGACCGGCATATTCCGGCATCTACCCGATACCGGGCAGATCACTGTGCCAACGCCTGCTCCAATCCCCGGGCGAGAACATCCTTGGGCGTAGACCCGACCCACTTGTTCACTTCTTTCCCCCCTTTGAAAATCACAATGGTCGGGACACTCATAATGCCGTACCTCACGGCCAGCTCCTGATTCTTATCCACATCGACTTTGGCGACTTTGGCCCGCCCGGCGAAATCTTGCGCAAGTTCGTCGATCAGGGGCGCCAGCCGCTGACAGGGACCGCACCACTCCGCGCTGAAATCCACCAGCACGGGAACCTTGGACCGAACCACTTCCTGCTCGAAATTACCGCCAAGAATATGAATGATCTCTGACATCCGTTCCTCCTGATGGGACTTATTTTGCTGTTCTGCTCGGATAAAGCCCATTCCCCGAAAAAAGTATAATGATCGGAACGGGGCCATACAAGCGAAGCGATTCACAAGAGATTATCACAAATCGCAGCGCAGCCCCCGGGTTGAGATCGGTCCTCCGGCAGTAGCCAGTGTATAACGATCCTTAACAGTATTGGTCCGGGTGGAGTACATCGCGAACTGACCGGCGAGCCGGTCGTAAAGTGCATCGGCGGTCGGCGCAGGTTAACCGAGTCCAGATTCCACCGCTTGCGATCTGCGTTTCAACGCCGCCCCGGCGCCGGAAATAACCTTCCTGACCGCTCACCTGCTGTATTCACAGATGCAACCATTTGCTGAATTACAATTCCTCCTTTTCTCTGGTATAACCGTCGGTATAACCATCACTAAGACTATCCCGTCAGAGGAATTGACCGATGCGGTTATCGATTTCTTTTATCCGTGTTTTTTTCAACATTTTTCTTGTTTTATCCTTTCTCGTATGTTCGTTTCCAACTCTCGCGGAGAATTACGATCCGGTGCGATGGATTACACGATACCGATTTGCCGAAATCCCCCGTGGAACCGCAACGGTGGTCTCCGCTCATGCTTCTCTGCCGGATTTCGCCGTAATTCCCGCCGCGACAGGCATTCAGCTGGTCCGTGTTTCGATGGTCTTTCCTCCAGGGGCGTTTCATTCGGACTTGACCGTGAGGATTCCATCCGAACGAGGCGATATTTCTCCCGATGTCCGGGTCCTGACCTTCCATCCGGGAACTCCAAAATATGTGCGACGCGCCATTTTGACGTTCCTTTATGAATTCGAAACGAGAGAGTCTGTCTCTTTTCAACCGACTCTGTCGGTTCCAGGACCGGATTGCGTACAAACCGGAGAGGCGATTGAACCTGGCGAGGACGGCGCAATCGAGATTTCGTGCGGCAAATCTCTGCTGCGTGTTCATGGAGGGAAAATCACCGGAGTTTCTGAGGATGGTTCGGAGTGGACCGCAGAGTTGCTCGCCCCGGCCTGCTCCTGGCCGGAACAGCCTGTTGTGGAAACGGTGGAACGCGGCAGGAACTACACGTGGATTCGTATCTTTATTCCCGATCCGCAATGGCCTCGGATACTGGAAATCCGAATGGACTCACTGGGTTCCGTCGCTGTCATCGCGCACTTGCAGCGAATGGCCGAACAGGATGGCTTTGCGCCGGATTACAGCTGGCGCATTTCCGGCCTGAAAACAACTTGTTTTCGTATCGACGGGAGGAGTCTCTGTTCTCATGAGGAAATCAAGCATTCTTTCGACACGGGAAAGTCGGTTCTTGTAGAAACAACGGGGCCGAATATCGTTTTCCCGCAGGCCCACCATCTCCGACGGGGGGCTGTCACGGCAAACATGGGGCCGGGAGCGAACGACATTCTTTACACGCGGTGTTTGGAAACAGACAAAGTTCCTCATCAGCCTTATGCTTGGCGCCGTGCGGCTTTTGTAATTTGCGGTCCCGGGCAGGCTCCCTGGAATGCACTGTTCGAGCCGCCTCACCGGATTTCGATCAATCCCGACGTGTACGATTCTCTCTACAGGTTTGGATCGGGGGCGGACCTTGCGCAATGGCCTCTGCTGGAGGATCTGAGCCGGTATCATCGTGACGCGGTCGTGCGGTCTATGCTGGAAGGCGACGACTTCGGAAATGTAACCACCTTTAATGACAGCGGACCGCCGGGCGTTTTCGGTATGAACCGCCTCAATCATTGCCCACCTGTTTTCCATACGTACTACCGGACCGGCGATGAACGGTTACGCTCCACAGCCTTGCATTGGTGCGACAATTTCTACGATCTAAGTGTCTGGTGGGGGGAGGACGAAGGATTCGGCGGCACGCGATATGTCAACGCGGTTCTTGCCGGGCAAGACGAACACAAAGAGGATAAGAGTTTCATGTGGCGGACAAATTTCGCCTCGAATTTCTGTACAAAAGGCTATGATTCCTTCTTTTATGCCTATGAAGAGACAGGCGATCCCCGCATGGCCGTTGCCCTGCAGGCCCAACTGAAATACGCCGATGAAGCGGTTCATACGGATCAGGGCGAATGCCGCAATATCGGGGATGTGCTCGATTCCGTCCGTATGGCGAGATTCACGGGGGAAGACCATTACCTGCAAAAGGGACTGGAACTGTTTCGCGAATTGAGGACAAAACTGGGATCGGATCACCTGTTCAGTCAGAGTGGGCGCCCAATCCTTCCCGAACTCCCTTTTATCAATGAGGATCAAATCGGCCTCCGGAACCCGTTTGCGAAACCCTACATTATCGGTTATGCGTTGGCCGGATTGCCCGCTCTTGCGGAAATGTGTCCGCAAGAGACTCATTTGAGGGAGACAATTCGGGCGGTGGCCGATTTTCTGGCAGAATCGCAGGATCCGCTTGGCGCGTGGCGCTATCCGCATCCGTGCTCTACGTTACTGCTCTTTTCCCAGGGATTGGAGCATTCGGCGCAAATCTGTAATGCAGCGGAGTATTTGGAAGCGCAGGGGGAACCGATTGAAAATCTGCTGAATGCCGTCGAGCGTCAACTGCGTTCCCGCATTCTGATCTGGCGAAAGACCGGTCATAGTTTCTATTCCCTGAACGGATGGGAGTTTGCCGCCGGAATCGCCAAGACAAATGACGACATCAATACAATGTACGCGAAACCTGAAGGCCGTGATTCTTCACGGGATTATGCGGAGGGTGAAATCAGTATCGGCACGGCTCCGCCGGAAGGGCTGGTTTATTTCAACCGCGTCCTCGATTTCTATCTGCGTCATCGGCCTGCGGAACGGTTATTTCATGTCCCTCCTCAATTGAAGACTATTTTGGATCGTCTAGTGGATCGACGTATTCGCCTTGTGCCGCAAGAATCGGGGGCTTTCCTGCGTGTCGAGAGATCGGAGTCGCCCGATGTGGGATTTCTGCTCCGGGCGCCCGAATGGACCGCATTCCCGAAAATGGGATCCGGCCCAGAGGAACTCGGCGGAATGAAGATCGACTGGAAAACGGACCCGGAAGCAGGAACAGTTTTTTACCATCTGGACCGCCCCGAAGCCACTTTTTCGGCTTCCTTTATTCCCGGCCTGGAAACGGTGGATTGTGTCTATACCGTATGGCCGAAGCCGGGTGCGCAGATACCTGAACGAGGCGCATTGGGACCTTGCCTGCAACTCAAGAACGGTGTTTTCGGGGGAGATGATTTGGATTGGATGGCTCGTATCCATTATCTTTCCCGCAATGAATGGGTCTCGCTGGGAACGGTGGCGGAGGGAAACAACCAAAACGTATTGTTTCTTCCGGGAGAGAATTTCCGGAAAATGGCCGGACCGATGACCGAATCCGAATGGCACACCATCCGGCAACGACTGCCCGACTTTCCGTTAATTGCTGCAATCAGTAGAGACGGTGTATGGATTGCCGCCACCGCCGCCGAATTCTGCAGTTCGATCTGTAGCAACGCCGATCCCTCGCAGCGTTGTATTTATTCTCAGGGAGTATTTCCACTATATCGGGATAATTCCAGTACGCTCCGGGTTAAGATTTACCTCTTTCGTGGTGATAGGAATGATCTTGGTCGGCGGTATTTTCAGGATGTAGAGACCTGGAAACGGTCCTGTGCCCACCCGGTTCAGGGGAATCCCGATTACTGTCGCGACGGCATTGTGCACGATCTTCCGAACTTCCAGGATGCCCAGCTATCCAGGCTCGCTTTTCCTTTGGCCTTTGATCCGAAACGGTATCAGGATTTTGCAGAGTGGCGTTCCCAGGCGAGGAAACGCTACCTGGATTCGCTTCTTCCCGCGCTGCCGGCTGCCCCGTTTGAGCCGACTGTGATCGCACGCGAGAGACGAGATGGATATGAGGCACGAAAAATTGCCCTCAATATCTCCGCCGATAGCCGAATTCCCGCCTACTTGCTCGTCCCCGATGGGGATGGGCCCTTTCCGGCCGTGATCGCTTTGCACGATCACGGGGCGCATTTTTCCATCGGAAAAGAAAAAGTGGTTCGACCGTTTGCCGAACCGAAAGTGAGGCTCAATGACGCGCAGGAATGGGTGGATAAGTATTATGAGGGACGGTACACCGGAGATGAACTGGCGAAACGGGGATATGTCGTGTTTTCCATGGATGCGTTGTTCTGGGGGGACCGTGGACGTCGTGAAGGTGTGGAATATGAGGCCCAACAGGCCCTCGCCGCCAATCTGTATCAGATCGGGCTGTCTTGGGCCGGTACGATTATCTGGGATGATATACGGAGTGCGGAATTTGTCGCGGGTCTGCCGGAAGTTGATCCGGATCGCATTGCAGCGGTCGGATTGTCTATGGGTTCTAATCGTGCCTGGCATCTGACTGCCGCGACGGACCGTGTTTGTATGGGGGCCGCCATCTGCTGGATGGGTACAACGGAGGTTTTGACTCAGCCGGGTAATAATCAAACCCTGGGATATTCCGCTTTTTCCATGCTGCATCCCGGTCTCCGGCTCACGTTGGACTATCCTCATGTTGCCTCCATCGCCTGCCCGAAACCGATGCTGTTCTTTAACGGGGAGCAGGACGGGCTGTTTCCAATTCCCGGTGTTGAGGCGGCTTACAAGATCATGCGGGCGGTGTGGGAATCACAAAACGCCGGGGATCGCCTGGTCACAAAAGTCTGGCCGGTTCCGCATTTGTTCAATCGCGAAATGCAGGAGGAGGTATTTGCCTGGTTCGACCGATATCTTCTGAAATCATCGCCATCCATGTCCGAATGAATCAGGAATCATAAACAGATCGTCCCTGCTCCTGACGGGAACCGACAGGAGCAGGGACGACTAATTGACATCTCTCAGATTGAACTCTGAGACACCCGACTTATTTCTCCTTTGCGGCAGCCTCGTGAGCGACTTTCCGGGCTGCGCGGCGGGCAGGAGTCTTCTTTCTCGCGCCGGTAGCACGTACTCTTCCGCCCCCCTGCGGGAGAATGGTGTCGATGAGTTTCTCACCGGCGGCATTGATGCGGAAACTGCCGCGCTCTTTGCCTTTGTCCAGGTAGCCAAGCCGACGGGTATTGTTGAGGGTCTGATTGGGGTTCTGGAATTTGCCCCGCCCGGATTCTTGAGCGGCCCTCTGTAAATCTTCCCCGTTAATATCGTCTTTCCGCTGTCCAGGCGGAGCGGCATGACGGAAATAGTAAGCGACGGCGGCGGCGAATTGGACATCGCTTCGCGGTTTTTTCTGCGCCATGAAAGCCTGAATACTTCCAGGGACGCCGGTGACAGCCGGGGCCGGTGTCGCAGCGGCTACCGCGGCCGGCGCGGCCGCGGCCTTCCGCCCTTTCGCTCGTCGTTTCCGTCTACCACGACGACGAGCGGCTTTTGGTTCTGCGGCAGCCGCGCGGGCTGCCGCCTTGACTGGTTTGGCCAGGGCCAGGATCTCTTCCGCCCACCGCAAAAGCCTTGTTCGCACATCGTCATCAAAGGGACGAAGGGCATCTACCAACATTCGCAACGCATCGAATTCATCCGAGTGTTGAACCATCGTGATTCACCTCATGATTAGAATTGTAACCCGCCGTAGTCTAAACCGGAAATTCTAAAATGACAATACCTCTCCAACAATTATTTTATCCGTTACAGATTTTCTTCGTAACCCGATAACAGACCGTTACCCAAACATCTGCCGAAATCGCTTTACCGTCGAATCGCCCGGATGATTGGGTAAATCGACCGGCGATTCCCAGTCCTCCGGCACATCCTCCAGCCGGACCGGTTCCCCGTTTTTCTCTAAAATAGACCTCCATCCGGCCAGAAAAACAGCGGTTTTCTCCATGATTTGCTCGAATGTCTGCGGCATTTCTCCATACAGCGCCATTCTATGGAAAACCCACAATGTGGGCGCCCAGATCTCTGTCTTTTCAAACGGGTAGCCGGTCCCTCGCAGAATACGAAATGTCTCTCCATCCGAATTCTCTTGGGTGTGAATCTGAACTACACCCCACGATCCACCAATTTGATGCAAGGTTCCATAAAATCTACGTCCTTCCAGGTCTCGATGCTCCAAAATCATCACTCCGGGCGGCTGCCACCAGTGTTCCGATCGGTAGGAAACCGAAACAACCGGATTCCCCGCTTCCACAATGGCCCGGCAAACCATGTAAATACCATGCACACCATGGGTCGGGTAATCATCGAACGAATTCACGGCATTGTAGCTGATGATTTTCCTGCCGGGGACCCAAATTCTTGCCCGATTGATCGCCTCGTTGTGTTCATGGCTGGAGGGAGCCAGGATGGTGGCCCCGTATCTCCGGGCTGTCTCGATCATCTTTTTCGCTTTATCGAGAGCATTGGAGAAAGGACGATTGATGAGGTTGGGTAGACCGGCTTCCAAGTAAGGTTCGTGAAGAATGTGATTCCAGGGATGGTTGTAATAGCCTCCGGAGATTACCGCGTCCACTTTCCCGATCATCGCATCGAAATGTTTTACCTTCTCGCAACGGTACATTTGCGCGAATTCATCGGCTTTTTCCGGCTCGATATCCCAGCAATGGGTAATTCGCATGTTGGTGAAAGGGATGTCCTGTTTTTCCGGACGCGGATTCAAAAGAGACGCCCACAGGTCCGGAAGATGGGAATAGGTTCCCACATTCAGGCATCCGATTCGTAAACATTCATTGGGACTTCGATTTTCTGTTCTTACAGGCCGCGCAACACCAATAGCCACGCTTCCTGCTGCCGCCCCGGCGAGAAAACGACGACGGTTGTGGAGTTCGTTTTTGTTCATGGATCAGGTACTTTTCCTTCTATGGGACTGTAATCCACTTGCCTGGGCTTCATTTCACCCCTCCATATCCTCCATAAAAGGTCCCCGGTAAAGTAGCGGTTACTATTTTCATACGGATTTCTATCGCATGAGCGTCATACAAGACAGGTCTGTTCCGACCCCAATCGGGTAATCCTATACAGTACAGGCGCAGGATTCCGCTTTCGTTCGGAATGAAAAATCCGGACTTTGAGCGGGAGAGTAGCACAGATCGGGACGGGGAAAAACCCCCCGAATTGGCGCGATCCGGCCATTCAGCCGGTTGGGGCTGTGTTTCGCCCTATCCGTGCGACAATTTTTAATTGAAACCGGCGTCTGTGCCCTGTTTCTTGACGGAAACTCCCACAAAGATCATAATCTGCCGTTTTTTATCCACAAAACTCAGATCAAACCATCCGAATAAACCGGGGGATAAGTACGTACAATATGAAAATCAATTTTCGCGATGAAATGCGGAAAATTTTTTCGGGCGATCCATCGGCAAAAGTAGTCTGGCAGCCGAGAATCGAGCATTGGTTCAACATGAATCAAAAGAGGGGAACATTGCCGGCACAATTTCGAAATGCAACGGTCTACGATGTCTTTGAAAGATTGAATGCCTCCATTCGCTATCTGCCGAGCTGGGCTCCCGTGAATGATGTCTATGATTCAGACATCCGCTATACCTCCGAAGAGACCCCGGAAAGCATTATTCAGACGTGGAAAACCCCGGTGGGGGAAGTTCGTCGAGTGGACCGCAAGACCATTGATTCGTTTTTGCCACGTGAATATCCCCTTAAAAATCCGGATGATCTCCGTGTGATTGAGTATGTTATTGAGGGAACCGAGTACAAGGCGGATGTCGATTTCTATATTTCGGAGCAGACGAAATTCGCGGATTGGGCCGTGCCCACCGCTTTGATGCCGCGTGTCAACCTGATGCGGATTTTTCTTGAATTTTCCGGATTTGAGCAAGGGATTTATTTCCTGCATGACCGCCCGGAAGATATTCGTGGGCTTGTTCGGTTAATCGATCAGGCGGATCTGCGATATTGCCGGGAACTGCTCAAGGTTCCGGCGGAATTCATCAATTACGGCGACAACGTCCACTGCGACATGTTGCCGCCGCCTTTGCTGAAAGAATACGTTATGCCCTCCTATCATCAACGCAACGAGATCTTTCATGCGGCGGGGAAGTTCACGTACTCCCACTGGGATGGGGATGTCCGAACCATCCTGCCTTACGCCCGCGAAACCGGGATGGATGGCCTGGAGGCGATTACTTTTAAACCGATGGGTGACGCTACCTATGAAATGGTGGAACAATATATGGGTGCAGACCTGGTGCTGGTCGACGGAATCTGCGCGATCTCGTTTCTCCCGAATGTGTCCATGGAGGAATTCGAAAGAGAGGTACGAGAGCTGGTAGAACGCCTTCACCCTCACCTGGTGCTGGGCATTTCCGACGAAGCCCCTCCGGATTCCGAGTTCCACAAATTGGAACGGGTGTCCGAAATTGTGGAGGAATACAATCGGGCAGATTCCTGAAGGGACCCGTGTTCAGGGTCCACACTTGACCGGAATCCAGTCGCATGGGTATCCTGCTTATTCTGACAATTTTCCGATGCTCAACCCGAGTGGTTTGGAGGCTTCTATGTACGCCATCATTGAAACCGGCGGCAAGCAATATCGTGTTCGGCCGGGAGACGAGATTCATGTCGAGAAAATCCCTGCGGATGTCGGCGAGACTGTGGAACTGGACCGGGTGCTGATGTATGCCGATGAGGAACGTCTCGCTGTCGGTACACCTACTGTCACTAATATCAAAGTTAAAGGGCATGTTGTTACCCAGGGTCTCGGTCCCAAGGTTGTGATTTTCAAGATGAAGAAACGCAAGAATTACCGGCGGAAAAAGGGACATCGACAGCCGTTCACCGTACTGAGAATCGACGAAATCGCGGTGGAAAACTAAGTCCCACCGTATTTGACATAGTCCTTCAACGGGGGAGAATGTCATTTTGACAGACTCCCCCGTTCCTTATTTCGGGAGGATTCGGATGTGTCCAGGCCAGACGGATTTCATTGATCGAGTAGTTATTCGGGTCAAAGCAGGTGATGGAGGGAACGGGTGCATCTCGTTCCATCGGGAGAAATTCGTGCCACGCGGCGGACCTGATGGCGGCGATGGCGGCGACGGCGGGAGTATTATTTTCAAGGTCCATCCAGGCAGGAATACCCTGGAATCTCTGGCCTCTAAACCCTTCTACCGCGCCGAGGATGGAGGTCATGGCGATAAAAACGACCGACACGGGCGTTCCGGCAAAGACATGATTCTGTTCGTCCCTCCGGGCACGGTGGTCCGTAACTATGAAACGCAGGAATTGCTTGTGGATATGGAAGATACGGACGGAACAGCGGTTGTAGCGAAAGGGGGACGCGGGGGACGGGGGAACGCCCGATTCGCTACTCCATCGCGGCAGGTTCCCCGATTCGCGGAGCCGGGAACTCCGGGTGAGGAATTCAAACTCCTGGTTGAACTCAAAACTGTGGCGCACGTCGGCCTGGTCGGCTTGCCGAACGCAGGAAAATCGACCCTGCTGGCTGCCATGACCGCCGCCCGTCCCCGAATCGCCTCTTATCCCTTCACCACACGGCATCCCATCCTGGGAACCATCCCGATCTCCGATGGAACCGGTCTCGTTGTTGCCGATATACCCGGTATCATCCAGGGCGCAAGCGAGGGTCTCGGTTTGGGGCTGGATTTTCTCCGGCATATTGAGCGGACTCGAATGCTTGTGTTTGTGTTGGAACTCTCACCGACCGACCCCTCATTTCCCGCCGTCACTTATCAGCAGCTTCTCGCGGAGATTCGTGCCTATGATCCCGAAATTCTCTCGAGACCGGCTTTGATTGCTCTGAATAAGCTGGACCTCCTTCAAAAGGGAGATCTGGAGATTATTCTGGAGGAGTTCATTCGACAAACCGGGGTGGAACAAGATCGAATCCACGCCATCTCGGCCCTCCATGGTCTGAATGTTCCTCATTTGCGGGAAGCCTTGATTCGACTTTCAGGCGCTCTCACGCAGGACCAGGCTGCACGCGATGAGGCGCGGCTCTTCTGACAGGGCATGACCGCTCATGCCTTGCAGAAGATGCTCGACCGCTTCCTGCCCGATTCTCTCGGCATCCCGACGGACAGTCGATAGCGCGGGTGAAACGCAGCCCGAAGGCCAGAGATCATCGAATCCCATAATCGCCAGTTGGCGGGGCACGGAAATTCCGGAATCGGATGCGGCCTTTAGAAGACGAATCGCAAGATAATCCGTTCCGGCGAAAATCGCCGTAACCGGTTCGGACCTTTGTGTGCAACGTTCAACCACTTCCTGTGGGTGAAAGTCCTGACCGACCAGGTTCATTGTCCACTCAGGATCGCAGGACAGGTTTCTCTGCTGAAATGCCTCCTGATAACCGAGATGACGATTTTGAACAGGCGGTTGTGTGAGATCGCCGACAAAAACAATTCGAGTATGACCCGAATCAAGCAAGTGCAAGATGGCGGCAGACGCTCCCTGTCGATCATCCGTCGCAACGTGTGCGGCTTTTCCGTGTGGGACAGATGAATTGATGAAAACCACACGATCATGCTCCTGGCTGCAAAGCCGATCCCAGTGTTCATCCACGTCCATACAACAGACCAGCAACCCGTCCGCCCGGCCGCTGCGAAGCAGATTCCTTGCTATACATGCCGGATTTCCCTCCGGTTTCAGGGGTGGGATCAGGACGTGATACCCGTATGCCAATAAGGTTGTGGCGACCGCCTGGTATATCTCAACCAAATCCCAATCTCGCAATCCACCCTCAGGACATACAAACCCGACAGTACGGCTCTTGCCTGAAGCGAGGCTGGTTGCCAGAAAATGCGGACAATAATCCAGTTCTTTCACCGCTGTCAAAACCCTTTGCCGCGTCTCTTCGCTGATTGGAATAGATGTGCCTTCGTGGAGATTTCGGAGTACCCTGGATACCGTTGCGCGAGACACGCCTGCCTGGCGTGCCACGTCTTCCATGGTTATATTACCCATTCTGACTGCACCCCATGTGTTTGAGACTGAGTGACCGGTGGGGGACCCCTTCACCCTCCGGCCAGGATTAATCAGAACCGTAGGCTTCCTCTCAGCCCATGTCAAGAATGGGGTCATGTTTCGTTACATTTCCCCAAAAACTCTTTATTGATTCCTCCACAATTAATGTCCTGTCTTGCCCCAATGGAAAAAGACAATGTTTCAGGAATGTACGAACGAGGATTTGTTTTTATTGAAGTTGCAGCGCATTTTCGTTGACAAAAGGAGGATGGATTCTCTATAATCAACCCGATGATGGTTCAGTTGCCCGAAAGATGCGACACCGGGGAAAGCGGTATGACCGGTCGAGGTTTTCTTTGCGGGTGTATGGGATTTGACATTTCACGGAGGCGGCAATAGACTTGGAAACCGGCGTTCGCAGTGGAAGGATTTGCGCGTAAGGCGAACGCCTGGAAGGAGTGGAGGAGTTTTGCATGAAGCCGAAAAGAGACCGTTATGTTCTTCCGCTGCTGATTCTATTCCTGGCGGATTCCATCGGTTTCGTATCGGGAATGATGGGAGCGTTTGCGATCCGGTTTTCTTATCCGGTTACGACCCTCTTCCCGCCTGTCGATTATCCCAGCGCCTGGTTGTACCTGAAGCTGGGTCTGTTTATAGCCCTGGTTGGGGTGGTTTGCTTTGACCGTTTTGGGATTTATGCGTACCGGTATGGGTTGAAACGCTCGGTTAGTGTAACGGGATTCCTGGTTGCGGTGATCGTGACCTATGTGTTTGTGATGGCCGCGCTGTTCAATTATCGCGGGGTGTCGTTTTCCCGTATGACCGTGGCTTTTTCGGTTCCCTTAACGGTGTTCATGCTTGTCAGCATCAATTTGCTCTGTCAGAAGGCTTACGAGTTGTTGATTCGGCAGGGAATCGGGTTTACACGGACAGTGCTTCTGGGAGATTTGGATTCCTGTCAGATGGTGCTGGATCGGCTTTACACCAATCGCGGCTCCGAATACCAGGTGGCCGGGATCATCCGGACCGGACCGGAAGAGGCGGAGAATTCCGGTGCGCCGCTGCTTGGAAAACTCTCCGATTTAGACAGGATTCTGAAGGAACACTCCATTGAGCATCTCCTGATTGCGCTTCCCGAAAAAGACAGCGACACCGCATTGCGTGTCATCCGGAAATGCAAGAGTCGCGGGATTCGATTTCAGGTCCTGCCGGAGATTTTCGATGCATTGAGCCTGAAAATGGATATTGAGGAATTGGGGTATGTGCCGACCATCTCGTTGGGAGAGACGCCGTTGCAGGGCGGCGCACGATTTGTGAAACGAGGGATCGATGTCATCCTGGCTTCGGTTATGCTGATTGTCGCCTCGCCGATCATGGCCATCATCGCCGCGCTGATCCGTCTGGACTCGAAAGGGAGCATCCTTTTTGTTCAACAGCGAATCGGCAATGATGGGCGGGTATTCAACATGTTTAAGTTCCGATCCATGATTCAGGATGCCGAAGCGGGAACCGGCCCGGTTTGGGCCACTTCCGAGGACCCCCGGCAAACCCGTGTCGGGAAGTGGATTCGGCAGTACAGCCTGGATGAACTCCCGCAGTTGTTCAATGTTCTGGTGGGCGATATGAGCATTGTCGGGCCGCGTCCGGAGCGAGCGTTTTTTGTCAACAAGTTCAAGGAATCCGTTCCGAAATATATGCGACGTCACATGGTGAAATCGGGGATCACCGGATGGGCGCAGGTCAACGGTCTGCGGGGAGATACCTCAGTGGAAGAACGGACCCGTTACGATATCTATTACATCGAAAACTGGTCCCTGCTGCTCGATCTGCGGATTCTTTTGCGTACGCTCCTCGCATTCAAGAACGCTCATTGATGCAGTTCGGGACAATGGATTGAGCCGCCCAATCCGCGCCCTGCAGGGATCTCTCGAAGTCTTCCCGGTCATTCTCTCTCCCTCCGGGAGGATTATCATTGAGTCAGCGGCTTGAAAAAGCGGATTTCCTCCTGTCTTCTCCAATCCGCCGCCTGCTGTCAATCGACCTTCTCAATTATCCGGGCAGAGGATAGAGTTTTTTTGCGTTGAAAAATTCTGCCGGATGATTGAGAACTGTGGAGCTGTACGAAAAGAATTTGCAAATCCTGTTGCGGCGATTTCCCGTTCTGGCCCGGCGACTTCAGCGGGAGCCGGATGATCCCCACATTCGCGCGGTTTTGGATACGGGAACGGTTCCGAATGCCGCGCTCTTTCGAGGGGGAAAAGGTCATTTGCTTCACCCCCCGGATGATCCCGTCGGACATGCACGCAAAATTATCGAGAGTTCCGATCAAGCCCGTGTATCCTGGAACCTCTGCATCTTCGGTATCGGGATGGGATATCTCCCGCTTCTTCTGTCGCAAAGGGAGCCGAATCCTCCTCACCAGATGCTGCTCCTGGACCCATCGGTCCATTTGTTTCGCCTGGCATGTCAATATGTGGACCTGGAGCCGCTACTCGATGCACCCGGCGTTCATTTCCTGATCGGGCATGTATCCTCCGGAGAGATCGAACAGGTTCTCTATGCGAAGCGCTGGGAGCTGATTGCGAACGAAATGGGGGCGCTGGTGAACCCGGCGACAGCGGAGCTGTTTCCGGACTGGATGAAACGTATGAGGTCTTTATTGGACCTCTCCTGGCAACGCTTGAAGGGATCTATGACCACGGTGTTGCTTGACGGTCCGCGAATTACGGGAAATCTGGCTCAAAACCTCCCGAAATACGCGGACACTCCGGGGATCGGACCGGGGTGCGGACTCCTGAAAGGCAAACCGGCGATCATCGTTGCCGCCGGTCCTTCTCTCAAACGGAATCTGAGAGAATTGAAGAATCTCCGCAACCGTGCGCTAATCCTGGTTTGCGACACGGCGCTCGAACGGGTCCTGGCGGAGGGGATTCAGCCGCATTTCGTTGTTACGGTCGATCCGAGCGATCTAAACGAACGCCACTTTCCACAAACAGACTATTCCTCAACCGGTGTCTCGCTGATTTACGATATCTGTTGTCATCCCACGATCCCGGACCGATTCCCCGGATGTGCGCTTACCTATTCCGCGCGTCGTTCCCCGTTTTTTGAATGGCTGGATCGCTCCTGCGGTGGAAAGGGCATGATCCGTCCCGGACTCATGGTCTCTCAAACGGCCATGAACATCGCGGCATTCTGGGGATGCAGACCGATTATCCTGGTAGGCCAGGATCTGGCGCTTGATCCGCAGACCGGCGATACCCATTTCGATACCGCCGCGGTCCGCAGAACCGTCCGGTTTATCCGGGACGATCATCAACATGCAATGTATCCCTCAATCGATGGAGAAGAATACCGCAAGGAGCCTATCTTTTGGGTGAACGGCGTGCTGGGCGAACCCGTGCCGACCGTTCGCTATCTTTTGGATTACCTGCACGCCATGGAAGAAAATGTCGCCGTGCTGGGCGCTCCGGTAATCGATGCCACGGAAGGGGGCGCGCGGATTGCCGGTACAACGCCGGTAGCCCTGCAGGAGGCCATCTACCGCCATGCGGTCGAAAAGATCGACATCCAGGATTTTCGATCGACTCTGTTCAAATGCCCTCTGAAATCGGACCTCGCTCCGATACGTCGGGAGTTTGAAGGCAAGATCACCGCGCTAAAACAGGCCACGAAAGCTTTGTTTGATTGCATGGCGCGGGTCGATGATGCAGGGCTGTCCTGGTCTGCTGAAACCGCCAGCCTTATCGAAAGGACCTCGGAACAGCTGATGCGGGATGATATTCTCGAATTCTTTGTCGAGCAGGTTGCGGGATCGGCGCTGGTAGATGCTTTCCGCTGCAAGTCGGCGGAAATCCCGAATGAGAACAGACTGGATGAGATCCGTGTCCGCTGCGGACGTCTCAGCGATGCCTTGCAACACACGGAAACCCTGCTGAGCGATCTCGTCAAATCCCTTGGGACGCCGGAGTGATCGGCTCCACACTCGGACAACAATAACCATGTCCACTCCCCTTTTCCGTCGAAACCTTGATGCGCTCTCCCAGTGCGCTCCGGATACGGCACAAAGGCTATCCGCTTATACGCCGACAGATCGTCCGGTGTGTCGTCTTGCTCCCAGCCGGGAAAATGCTCCCACCTTGCTTGTTGAAATGGAGCAGGGAAATATCCTGTCTCTTCATCATCCGAACCGGCCGCTGGCCGAGGCGCAATCCTGGCTGAGCGGTCTGCCGCCTGAATATCTCCAAAACAGCAATGTGCTTATTCTCGGTATCGGGCTGGCCTACCATATTCACCAATTCGCTTGTCACGCAGGGCCGGAGACGCTCATTACGGCCGTCGAACCGGACCTGGATTTGTTTGCCACCGTCTTGCATCAGATCGATCTGTCCGCCCTGTTTCGGTCCGGGAATATCTTCTGGCTGGCGGGGACCACACCTCGGGAAACCGCTCGATACCTTGCAGAGGGTCCGGTGCGGCATCGGTTCGCAGGACAGGGAATTCGGATTCTCACTCTGCCCGGATTCCAGGCTTACTACTCCAGGTATCTGGCGGAACTGGCACAGGAAATCCAAGCGGCCCTGGGAGAGGTCCAGGTCAGACAAAGAACCGTACGTACGCAGGCAGGACTCATCTTGAGAAACATCCTGGAGAATCTTCCAAGGGTTGTGCAATCACCCGGTGTCTCCGAGCTGCGTGCTACAGGTGTCGGAATGCCCGCTTTTGTTGTCGCTCCCGGTCCCACACTCACCGAACATCTTGGACGGCTGAGGGATGCCTGTCGGAAAGGCTATGTCATTGCGGTGGATACTGCCGCCCGTATTCTCAGGCGTGAAGGGATTCATTACCATCTTGTGGTATCGGTGGACCACACCGACTTGAATCGCCTGCATTTCGATAATGGGCGGGAAGATTCGGCTTTCCTGGTAAGTTACCCCGGCGTCCATCTCTCCATTCCCGCATTATATGACGGAAGAACTTTCTTCTTCGATCATCTCGGCGCCGTGGACCGCCCGATCCGTGCGTCCTCATTGTTGGAACTGCTGGATTTGTCCAACCGCCTCGGATCGCTGATTTCGCTAGGCTCGACCACAGATTGCGCATATCACCTTGCGCGAATCATGGGTTGCTGCCCTATCGTTCTGGTTGGAACGGACCTCTCCTTTCCGGGGGAACGATTTTATGCAGCCGGCGCAATGCAGGAGGAAGTCGATTTGGAAAGCCCTCATACAAGTGCGCAATACCTTGTCCCGAACAACCGGGGCGGCCAAGTCCGCACCAGTCATCTCTATCGAATGTTTTGCGCCAACCTTGGTGAGCTCATTCGCGCAACAGGTGGCCTCGTATACAACACGTCATTGCACGGGGCACGAATCTCCGGAGCGATCCCGATGCCTTTTGAGGATATTCTGGATCGTGCCTGTGACGTCCGTGCCGAAGTTCCGTTCGTTCAACCCAACACGGATAACAAGGAAACAACCCGCCGAATCGCCCGGATTGTAGACGAAATGGAGTTCGATCGGAATCGTTTGAAACAATGGGAGAAAGAAGTTCGGCGTGTGGACACTCGTGATGTCCGTAAGTTCCGGCAACGTATGATTCCCGTTCTGAAGCAAGTGGCAGAGGCATTGGAGACTTGTCCGGGAATCCGCCTGGCGGCTTCCCAGGCGGAAGGAAGCGCGGCAGAGATTCTGGGACATTTCCACGGAATCGGGCTGATGGGCGGGACAGATTCCAGCACAAATGACAAGGCGAGAGATCAGATCGTGAAATGGATTCGCGAGATGCGCGAGGGGATGGAATCCATCGCCCCGTTACTGGAGAAGGCTTCGCAGAAACTCCGCAAGATGTGAGCCGAGAACCGGCAAAGAGTATTCCCGCTCCGCTTTAAGCCTGGCATTCATGCCGATCCGCTTCCGCAAAGAGGCATCCCGGCCCACCCGAACCAGGCAATCGACAAACTCTTCCTCGTTCTGCGCCAGAAAGCCATCGTTGCCGTGTTCGATCACATGCCGAACCTCACCGATGTTGCCTGCCACGACAGCAAGACCGGACGCCATATACTCGAATAGTTTGGTGGGACTTTTGGCGGCAGCCCATTCGGTATCTTCCGCAATGGGCAGCAAACCGACATCCGCCTGACGCAGGATTTCCGGCATCCGGTCCGGAGGAACAGCGCGGGTTGTCCTCACAGGAAAGTCCACTCTGTCCGCAAGATCCGCCTGCAATCGGTCCCACAAGCGGCCATCGCCCACTATCCACAACCTGGCGCCGGAAACCTTCCTGACGACTTCCGGAAACCAGCGCAGAATCATCTGCACATTCTGATAGATCGGTTCTCCCCAAATCAGTCCGTTCCAGAGATATACCACATCAGGGTCCATCCGCTCGCCCGGCGTGAACCGATCGGCATCCACTCCCGTGGGGATACGGACCACACGGGGATGATATTCACTTAGAAACTCTTTCAGGCGGAAACTGGACGCAACACATCCCAGCGCCCGGCGAGCATGACGATACGTGATCTCGTCCCATCGGTTCGATCCAAAGAAGATCCGGTTCCAGATTCCCCGACCGAAAAAATTGGAAAGAGGAATATCATAGTCGTCATAGTCAAATACATAGCGGGGCAGAAATCCCAGTCGGTGCAAGAAAAACGGCGCGGCGGAATGGAAATGGGCTTTCTGGATATAGATCAGGGAATGCCGTTCGGCCAATAAGCGGGGGATGGCTTTCAGGGTCAAAACGAGCTTATGCCGGTCACGAAGGTCGAAATACATCGCTTCCTCGGACAGATGAGGAGCCAAATCCTGCCGGAATGAAAGTACGGAGGTCTGGAAATCGGGATATTGGGAAAGCATCCGCGCGAAATGATAGCAGCGAACACGGCTGTGCGGATAACCGTATCCATTGTGCGCGATGAACAGAACACGAGTCATTATGACGGTCGGCGCTCGTTAACCCCGCCCTACCCTCCCCGGTCTCGGGAAGGGTAACGCCAAGCTCTCTCCCCCAAAGATTGGGGGAGATACAGAGGAGGTTGATTCTATTGAACTTAAGATGAGAACGTTCTCAGTTCATCTCATCCAGGAGGCGGTCCAGAAATCCCTTCAACCTTCGGGCGCGCAGTGGGTGACGCAGTTTCCGAATCGCCTTGGTTTCGATCTGGCGGACACGTTCACGGGTGATGCCGAATCGCTCGCCGACTTCTTCCAGCTTGTGGCGCTGTCCATCCCCCAGGCCGTACCGCAGACGAAGAACCACTTCCTCGCGCTCGGTCAGGGTTCGAAGGATATCCTCGATCTCCCTCGTGAGGATGTTGCCGGTGGCCACTCGCTCCGGAGACTCGGTGGAACGATCCTGAATCAGATCGCCGAATGTCGTGTCCCCATCTTCGGTAATCGGGCTGTCCAGCGAGATCGTGCGCTGCGAAACCTTGGACAGAATCGCGACTTTCTCTGGGGGCATTTCCATTTGCTCGGAAATTTCCTCGATGGTCGGTTCCCGCCCGAATTCCTGAACCAGCCGCTGGGTGATCCGGTTCATGCGATTGACCGTCTCGATAGTATTGACGGGCACACGGATCGTGCGGGCCTGATCGGCGATGGCGCGCGTGATCGCCTGGCGAATCCACCATGTGGCATACGTGCTGAACTTGTAGCCACGTCGGAAATCGAACTTTTCGACCGCCCGCATCAGCCCCAGGTTCCCTTCCTGGATGAGGTCAAGAAGCTGGAGGCCTCGATTCAGGTAATTCTTGGCGATGGAAACCACCAAACGAAGGTTCGCCTCCACCATTTCGATCTTGGCCGCATGAACGATGGTCTGCCCTTCGCGGATCAAGTCGGCAATACGTTTCGTGGTCTGGGGATCCCGCTCGATTTCGGCACGGATTCCTTCAATGTCATTTTCTGTGGGAGATCGTTTTTCCGGAACGGACCGGGTGGAGAAAGCCAGCTCATCCCGTGGACGTCCATGATGATCCGGGTGGGTTATCCCTTGTACAAGTTGGAAGCTGGAATAAATCCGGTGGGCCATTTCCTCAATTCGCTCAAAGTCCAGTTCCAGCCCGATGCAGGTTTCCCGGAGAACCTTCTCGCGTGCTTCCAGGGTCTCCGGCTTCAGCCCTTTGCGGTTGACAATCCGGCGGTAATTCGCCGTGAGTTTACGCAACTTCACAAATCCTTTTTTGAGGGCTTTAATCCGGCGCGCAACCCCCTCCTCGGTTCCTTCGTCGGGCGCACCCGTTGTCTGAAAAACATCGTCCGGATTCATTTCCCCGGCATGAACTGCCTTTACCAGCTGACCGATCTGCTCCACCGCGAAGGGAGACATAGCCAGCGCCTGGCAGATCTTCTGCCGCCCGGTGTCGATACGCACAGCCAGGGAGACCTCTTCCTCGCGGGTCAGCAAAGGCACGGCGCCCATTTCCCGCAGATAAACCCGTGTGGAGTCGTTGCTTCCCATGCGCTCGGAAGCCGGTGTCTCGTTGTTTCGGACCATGGACGCATACAGGGCCGCCGCGTCCGGGCGATCGTCGTCTTCCAAAGCCTCCTCGGCCTCGGAAATTGCCTGCTCGAATTCCATGTCTTCCGAGATAAAAGACGATTGCATAATCCTCATCCTTTGCTGCGACTTTGCAAAAAAGTTTTGTATCCTGTTAAACTGCGCGATGCTGGAGCAGCCGCCCATGTTTAAATCGACGAGCAACTATAAGCCTTTAACGATTATTGAACTCCGTTTGCTACAACATGGGCCTGTGATGCGATAAGAAAAATGACATAAAACACAAAAATCCCATCGATAATCGATCAGCTTCTTATTATATGCGTCTCAAACGGCTCCGTCAATAGATGTTCGCATTTTTTTCGCAAATGACTTGTGGGAGGGCATTTTTTTCTTTTCCCCACAGCGGATTTCCTGATGTCCGGGACAAATACCATCGTAATATATTGATATTACTATACTTAAATATAATAATTCCACGCTTGAGATGATGAAATCCGTTCCGGCAAGACCTGTTATTCGCCTAAAACACAAAATTGCGTCGCCGGGATCGCATTTCTTGTTGAATTGAAGTGCAGAAAGTCGTTGTGGTTTTGCATAAGATGAGGTATCATATATTGGGATAGTGTGAGAAGGAGATTGGAGCGACTTTGTAACAACAGGACTCATGAAACGTCGCGCATTCACATTAAACGAACTGCTGATCGTCGTCACAATCATGGCCATTCTGACAGCGGCGGCAGTTCCCCATTTCGTGAACGCCAAGATCAGGGCGGAACAGAGCTGTCTTTATGTCGACCTGAAGAGTCTCCAAACCGCGCTGGAACTGTACAGGCTGGATTATGGGACATACGCCCCCGGAGCCTCCATGCCTTATATGACCCGCGTGATTGACGCCAATGCCTTGCCGGAGCTGACGACGCCGGTGTCCTATTTCGACCCCGATGGCGTATTTCAGCGAATGATCCCTACTCCCATTTTCTACGGAGGCCCCCCGGATGGCGGTGGGAGCGTGCTGGTGCTGTATAGGGGATTTTTATACGACCGGGGTGCCCGGTTCAAACCGGACGAGCAGGGAGCGGGTTTTCGCTGCACCCCCGATCTCTGGCAGCTGGTCGCCGGAAATCCGGGCTATTCGCAGCCTCTACCTGCTTTGCCCATCCTGACTCTTCCGGAAGGACCAAGCCTGTTGAATGAAATGAGAAATGCGATTTTGCCGCTTGATGTATACCCTCCCCCCAGTTATTTGCCGATCAATCCCTTCTACTCTCCCTCCAACGGCGTCCGAAGCATGGGCGACTTTTATTTGAACTCCTTCGGCGTATCCATGTTCTGATATTCCGCAACAGAGTTTATTGGCACTTCCGGTGGACGGTCGGAGATTTTCAAGGTATATTCCAAACAATGATGGAAATTCCTGGGAGAAAATCGTGACTTTCAATAGGGGATTCCCGTTATTTACGGCCTTCTGGATTGGCGTCCTTTTTGTGCAAGCAGAGGACGTGGTCATCAATGAGGTTTTATACAACCCCGAAACGGATTCCCGTTACGAATTCATTGAGCTGTATAATCCGTCATCTGCGCCAGTCGATTTGTACGGATTCGCTTTTACAGAGGGAGTTCTGTTTCCGTTTCCTTCCGGGGCGGTCATCCAACCGGCTTCCTTTCTTCTTCTCGTTAAGGACCCTGCCTTGAAGCAATGGCAGTCTGTGAAAGTCCCGTTGTTCGGCCCGTATGACGGCAAACTGGCGAATGATGGCGAGCGCTTGACACTGCGTGGGCCGGACAGTCGCTTAGTAGACTCATTTGAATACTCAGACACGCTCCCCTGGCCGCGTGGCGCGGATGGATACGGCCGATCGTTGGAACGGATTTCCGCGGCTCTGCCGTCGGAGGATTTCCATTCCTGGCGGGCTTCTCTGCAGAATAACGGAACTCCCGGATATCAAAACTCCGTTCTCGGTATCCCCCCGTTTCCTGTCATCTGCTCTTTTCAGTGCTTGCCACCCTGTCCGACCTCCATGGATTTTGTGAATGTGCAAGCGACATTGGACGCTCCCGAACGGATTCGACAGGCAACTCTCTATGCCGAACTGCACCGGACTTTCGGAACAGTTCCGACATTTTCCTCTCCGATGGTCCGGATGGACCGGAACCCGGAACAGGCCGTGTTCCAATGTGTCATTCCCCCCTGTACCTCAGAAACGCTGGTTCGTTTTTATTTCCGGCTCGATCTGGATGATGGAACCGATCTTCAACTCCCGCCCCTGGGCGAGCCTCGGCCGTTCGAATCCTATTTCGTTTACGACAATGAGATTTCCTCGAAACTTCCTTTACTCTGGATCTTTCCGACAAACCGGGTAGGAGCCTCCACAACAACACGATCCATCAGCGGGATTGTGGTTAAGCCGGTGACATCCGAGCAGGTCCTGGTTTTCGATGGGGCACGAATCGAATCTGCAAATACCGGACAAAAGGTCCGATTTCTGAAAGGCGAGGAATTCCGGGGGGACCGGACGATCAACCTGTCAGTGGAGCGTCCTCGCGAAGGCACCACTGCCGGTCCCCGGTCGCCCCATGTAGAGCATATCTCCTACCGACTGTTTCGGGATTTCGGGGTTCTGGCCCCGCGTTGTGACTGGTATCGGGTCATTGAGAAAAAATCGCACACACAGAGAATTGCCATCCAGCAGCCCAACGAACGGTTTCTGGCAATCAACGGGCGGGATGATGAGGGCAATATCTACAAAATCGCCTATAATGAACTGAATCAATTTCATGAAACCAATATCCCCAGTTTCGGTTACGCCAAGCAAACGAATACGGATGAGGACTGCCAGGACCTGTTCCAGATGGTACGGGCCATCAACGTAAGCGGGGCCGAGGCCCGTGGCAGGGCGCTTCGGACTTACCTCGATGTTCGGGAAGTGATGGCCTATTCGGTAGTCTCGGTTTTTCTGGTGAATTGGGACGGGTTTCACAACAATATGTTTCTTTATCACAACCCGCCTCCCATCGACCGTTGGGAGTGCATCCCCTGGGACCTGGATAAGACATTCGGGTATACGGACGGGAATCCCATGTTTACAGAACTACCGCTGGAATTCCCTCTTACGGGAAGATCTTCTGCGGTTTCCAGGGGGCCGGGGCCTATCGCAAAGCCTTTTCACAGCGATGCCGAACTGGATGACGCTTATCGCGAATGGCTTGGGAGAGAACTGAATGGCCTTCTGTCCGAGCAGCGGATCGGGGACCTGATTACCGAGGCCGAAAACCTGCTTCTGGAGGACCTGGATTTGACCGAACAATACCTGGGAACCGGAAACACCGAACGCCGTCAACAGATTTTGACCTCGTACGAAACCATGCGGACCTTTGTGCGCCTTCGCCACGCATATCTCCGGAGCAAACTCCCTGTATCCATCGAAGACTGGCAAATCCGTTGATTTTCCATGTCCCGCGCATCTATTGAGACTCCTTCCGGCGTGCTATCCTTTGTAAAATAACCTATTCAGGGAGCAAGGGATACCGCCGAAAATGGAACAAGAGTCCCATAGCCCGATGATTCTCATCCGAGGTCTCAGAAAACGCCTCGCGGGAAAATGGGTTCTCAACGGGGTGGATCTCTCCATTCCCGCCGGAGAAACCCGCATTGTGATCGGGCGCAGCGGAGAGGGGAAAAGCGTATTGCTCAAACACATCTGCGGATTATTGCAGCCCGATGAAGGGGAGGTGTGGATTGACGGGCAGGAGATATCCCGCCTTACTGAAAAAGAACTGTATCCGGTCCGCGCGAAAATCGGAATGTTGTTTCAAAGTGCGGCGTTGTTCGACTCGCTGACCGTGAAGGAAAACGTGGGATTTGCTCTTTACGAGCACGAGCGCCTTTCCGAATCGGAGATCGAACGCCGCGTGCTGGAGAACCTCAAAATGGTTCAGCTTGGGAATATTCTCAACAAAATGCCGTCGGAACTCTCCGGCGGGATGCGTAAACGGGTCGGTCTGGCACGGGCCATCGCCCGCCGACCGAAAATCATCCTGTACGATGAACCCACCACCGGCCTGGACCCGGTGACCGCAGATGCCATCAACGACCTGATTATCCATCTCTCCCGCGAGCTGAGGGTGACCTCGGTGGTAGTCACTCACGATCTGGCCAGTGCGTTTAAAGTAGGGAATAAGTTTTCCATGCTGTTTGAGGGAAAAATCATTTATACTGGAACCCCGGATGAGGTCCGCAAGACCGACAATCCGTATATCCGCCAATTCGTTGACGGAAAGGCAGAGGGGCCGTTGACCAGTCTGCCTGTGGGTCAGGAGGAGGACAATCTCTCCGTGCTGCCGGTCGGGAGTCGGGAATCGGTGATGCCATGAGTAGTCACGTCAAACTGGGCATTTTCGTTGCGGTCGTATTCGTGGTGTTTCTTGTCTTCACCCTGAACATCACAAAAGGGTATCTCCCCGGCGGACAAGAACGATACAACATTTATTTTCGCAATATCGGAACGCTGGAATCCGGTGCGCCGGTGAAACAGGCGGGATATACGATCGGATATGTGGCCGATATCACCCCGGCCAACCTTATTGTGGACACCACACCGGAGAAAATGATCAAGGTTACCGTTTCAGTGAAACCGACCGCTGAGGTGTCCGTCGACAGCGAAGCCCACATTTATACCGCCGGGCTAATGGGGGAAATGTATGTCGAAATTTCCTATGGAACCGGCAGGCGCCTCGATCCGAAGAATCCGCAGGATTTCATCATCGGAACTTCTCCGTTCAGCATGGCGGAAGTCGTCGATCAAGTCACCGTTCTGACCGACGGGGTCAAAGAAACCCTGGATAACGTGAACAAAATCATCGGTCAGGAACAAGCACGGAAAAGCTTTCAGCAGATCATGGTGAATCTGGAAGAACTGACCGGTGACCTGGATGAATTGATCGGAGGCGAGAAACAGACACTTTCGCAGACTCTGGCTAATGTTTTGCAGGCATCCGAAAACCTGAAGCAGTCTCTGGCAGATGCCGATGCGGTGATCAATGAAGCCAGCAAAATCCTGGTCCAAAGTGGTCCGGCCCTGCAACACACTGTCTTTAACGCCGAACAGATTACGGCAGATATCCGTAAAGACTTCCTCGCTGACATGAAGAAAATGTCGAAACAATTGAGTGACGTTTCCGTGTCCATTTCGACCATCGTAGCGAAGGTGGACCGCACGATCGACCAGAACGAACCAAACGTTAAAGAGACCTTGGAAAACCTGAACCAGGCCTCCAGGAAAGCAAAGGAATCGATCGATACCCTTGCAGTCATGATTCAGGATGTCCGTAATGGGAAAGGTGTTCTCGGACGCATTATCAGCGATGAATCCCTGGGCGTGGAAACCGAGGCCACCATTCACAAGGTCAGCGGGATGGTGGAACACGCCAGTACCCTGATGCAGAGAACAGGATCGTTGGTAAACAACGCGGGAGATATCATTTCCACCGTGAAAGATATCCCGAACCGGTTGACATTCTCCTATGACTTGCGTGCGTACACGGAAGATGATCGATACGACCAGGACAATAACAATCTTCGTAGCGATATGCTGTTACGCCTGGATCTCACCGATTGTCTCTTTGCGCAGATCGGGGCAGACCAGATCGGTGACAATAATGAAGTGAATGCCATGCTGGGGTACATGTACGGCCCCTGGACCGCGCGGGCCGGGGTCATCGAATCGGAAGCGGGCGTGAGCCTGGATGTTCTTCTCCTCAAACGGCTGCTTCTTGGCGTTCGTGGTGTCGGACTGACCGAGCATGACGAGGAGCGATTAGATATCTATGGTTCGTTCCGTCTCTGGCGTGATGTCTACCTGATCGGCGGGGTAGACAACGTAGACGACGAAGCCTATCCGAACGTCGGATTGCGCATTGAGTTTTAGCCGAAGAATCCTCACGCTTTGTCCCTTTCAACGCGGATGGAGAGGAGGAGAATCTCCCCGATGGGAAAGGGAGAAGAAACAAGGTGGTGGCGTGCCATAAAAGTAACAACGTATGAGGGTGTTATGGAAAAAGGGCAAATTCGGTTTCCCGCGAATGTCCGAATCGCCGGACCCGCCGGAATCGCGCTCGACGGCACAGTTGCCGCCGAGGAGTATTTTATCGGAGGACAACTGGACCCGAACGGAGGTGTGACTTACAATGGGCAAAGTATTTCTGGGTAACCACAGTGGGTTGTCCTTACGGTTTTCCATTTTGGCGTAGGGTCAGGTCCCTGAGCCGGCCAACGTGTCTGTGGAGTTCCTCATTGTCGAGAGTTCTTCTGATCTCCCTGTTTGATGAATATGCCTTGGGCATCCGGTATCTTGCTGCCGCGTTGTCGGATGCGGGGCATGAAGTCCGATTGTTTTTTTTGAACGAACTTGCGACCTTGCGGGAGTGTCCTTGCGAACCGGGAGATCCGAATCGCATTCCATCCGTTCCTTTTCCCGTATCCCCGGCAGAAATCGAAACGCTGATCGAAGAGACAGCCCGTTTTCAACCGGACCTGGTGGGAATCTCCCTTGTCTCCAATTTGTACGGCCTGGGGGTTGAGATCACCCGCGTGATCCATAATCGTGTTCGCGTGCCGGTGACGTGGGGGGGTGTAGACCCGACGATCAACCCGGATCTGGCGGAAGGTCATGCGGATGTCATTTGTGTGGGTGAGGGAGAACGAGCCATTGTGGAACTGGCCGACGCGATTGGGCGCAATAGTCGGAGCGATCATGATCCCATCGCGGCGCTTGGAAAAATTGAGAAACCAATTGACAACCTGAAAATTCGGAGACCGGAGGGATGGCTCGCAAACCGTCTTGGTGTGATGGTTCCGGACCTGGATGCGTTGCCGTTTCCGCTGTTTGATCTCGGGCGGGAGATTTATCTTTCCGAAGGCCGTCTTTATCGCGGCTCATACCCGCCGCTCGCCAGACTTCCCCGATTGTTCCCCGTGATGTCATTTCGCGGCTGCCCTTATCAGTGTCATTATTGCTGCCATTCCGTTTTGAAAAAGATTTATACCGGCGGCAAGTATCTCCGTCGGCGAAGCGTCGCGAATGTGATGGAGGAACTTCGTCTGCGAAAGCGTCAGTTTCCTGCGTTGGGAATGATCGAAATCCAGGACGATGTATTCACGTTGGACCAGGAATGGATTGACGAGTTCTGCCGGGAGTACAAACAGCACATCGGGATTCCGTTCTGGTGCCAGACCTACCCGGGGATCAGTCGGGAATCCATGTTGAGGCCGCTGAAAGACGCGGGGTTGCGTTCGGTTACGTTCGGTATACAGTCCGGCAGCCAACGGGTGCTGACAGAAATCTACGGGAGGCCGGTAAAGGCTGAGAAAATCCAGGAAACCGCCGACGTGTTACGCCGACTGGATATCCCCTTTGTGGTGGATTTGATCGGCAGCAATCCCTTGGAGACCGACGCGGATCGGATCGAGACGGCGAAAGTGCTGACAGCGCTGCCCAAGCCGTATCTATTGCATCCGATCAACCCGCTTTCGTTTTACCGGGGGCTCCCGATTACCAAGCGGACCCTGGCGGCCGGGGTGCGCCTGGTTCAGAGTCCCGGCGCTAATAAGTTTGGTCCGGAGCCGGACCCTCGCTTGTGTGCCTGGGATGCTCTGCTCACCCTTGCGCACTACCCCGGAATTGAGGTCGAAACCCTTCGCCCGCTGTGGGAAACCGAGCGATTGATGACCGATCCGAAACCGTTGAAACAGCTCGCCGATGCGCTCGCGCAAGCGACGTATTACGCCGGAAACATTTATGAAACCAAGTCGAAACGGATCGAAATCGAACAGAAACGCAACGAGAATCTTACCGCGAGACTGAATGAGTTGGAGCGAGAACTGGGCGAGCTTCTTGGAAGCCGCCTGGTACGATGGGCGAACCGGGTGCGTAACCTTCTGAAACGATATCGGACCGAAGGCGCAATTCAACAGGGACGGTCCGCGAGAATGGAATAGGGAATCAGTCCACCGTGGATGAAATTACCAGGCGGGTACAAGCGATGTATTCCTCCTATCCGTATCCGGGGTATGGGACCGCCGAGCATTTCCATGAAGACGCAGTTGAAAAACTGATCGAAATTCTGAAACGACACGGTTGTCGTTTACGGGGGGGCCAGATCCTTGATGTGGGCTGCGGCACGGGTCATACCTCTGTTTGTTTTGCGCGGAAATTGCCGGAAACGACTGTACTGGGTGTAGATATCTCGCCCGGATCCCTCGATGTGGCCGAGCGGTATCGCCATGAGGCCGCGATTCATAATCTGGAATACCGGCTCCTGGACATTACAAAGGAGCCGCCTGGAGAAGAGGCATTTGATTTTGCCTACCTGTCCGGATCATTACACCATACATCCGAACCGGAAGTTGCGCTGCGGCATGTTGTTCGGGCGCTGCGTCCCGGTGGGTTTGCCCTGGTCAGTGTTTATTCCCGATACAACAATCAGGAACGGTATCGGAACAGGGACCTGTTATCGGTCCTGGTTCCGAATCCCGAAGACTATGCAACAAAAGTAGCCGTAGCTCGCGAGCTGATCCCGGACGCCCGTAACAAGTCCGATGCGGAGATTATTGATGCGTATGCGCATTGCCACGAGCGGGATTACACCTATCCCGAACTGGTGGACCTTATGGAACAAACGGGATTGACATTCCTGGAGTGGCCGGGGCTTGGGGTTCCCGCCATTGATTTGAAATTGCCCGTATCCGGCAGGCTGGTCGTCGGACTCAGTCCGGTTCGACGGTGTGCGCTGGCGGAGATTCTGTTGCGGCAGATGGTGATGATCACGGCGTTGGGGAAGAAAGCGGGGGGATAACCGGACCGATGTAGAGCAACGAATATGGTATAGTATGTTGCTCCGAAGTCGTATTGCGAGAACAGGGGAGTATCCGGAGTATGAAATTCGTCGAGCCGCAGGGAACATCAACCTTATGATATTCCCGGCTTGGCTGTTCCACCGCACCTTATCGGCAGATAAGGGCGGACGACAGGAGACATGGAGAGGATGACACAAGAAGAAATAATGGTGCTTTTCCTGGCGCTGGCCATGCTGCTGGGGACGGCACGATTGCTTGGCGAACTGGCCATGCGTATCCGCCAACCGGCGATTATGGGGGAAATCCTGGCGGGGATTCTGCTGGGTCCGACCGTTCTGGGAGTTGTTGCGCCGGAGTGGAGCCGGTACCTTTTCCCCACAGATGGTAATTTTCCCACGGCTCTGGAAGGTCTGACAACGCTTTCCATTACGCTGTTCCTGCTCGTGGCCGGAATGGAGGTGGATTTATCCACGGTTTTTCGGCAGGGCAAGGCTGCTTTTCATGTCGGGATCACCGGTTTGACAATTCCGTTCGCCGTGGGATTTGCGGTCGGCTGGTTTTTCCCCGGGATGTCCGGGGCGGAAGAAGGCTCCGATCGGCTTGTCTTCGCTCTGTTTCTGGCTACGGCGATGTCGATCACGGCCCTGCCGGTGATTGCGAAAATCCTGATCGACCTTAACCTTTTTCGTTCCGACTTGGGGATGATCATTGTGGCCTCGGCGATTTTGCATGACTTAATCGGCTGGAATATCTTTGCGCTGATTCTCGGGATGATGAGGGGGGCCGGAAACGTTTCTCAAGTGGGAATATCTATCGGGCTGACTCTGCTGTTTGTTGTGGTTATGCTGACAGTTGGGCGCCGGTTGCTCGATCGGTTGCTGCCGTGGATCCAGGCCCATGCCAGCTGGCCCGGCGGGGTGCTTGGATTCATGCTCACGGGGGGATTTCTCTGTGCTGCTTTCACCGAGATGATCGGGACGCATGCGATTTTCGGGGCGTTTATTTTCGGGGTAGCCCTCGGAGACTCCAGTCATTTGCGGGCGCACGTGCGCTCAATCATGGATCAATTCATTTCCTTTATTTTTGCGCCGATTTTTTTTGCAAGTATCGGTTTACAGGTCGATTTCGCGGCGAATTTCGATCTGCTCCTGGTCCTGGTTATATTGACGGTCGGCACGGCGGCAAAGGTCGGCGGGTGCGCTCTGGGAGCAAGACTCTCCGGAATCAAGCCGCGTGAATCATTGGCCATCGGAGTTGCGATGAACGCGCGCGGGGCAATGGAGATCATCCTCGGATTGCTGGCGATGAAAGCCGGATTAATCAACCAGCGGCTGTTTGTGGCGCTGGTTGTGATGGCGCTCTTCACGTCCATGACATCGGGCAGCATGATGCACGCCATTCTCAAACGTCGGCGTCCGATTCGATTCATGGATTTCCTGACTGGAAGGCGGTTTACGCCCGTCCTGAACGCCCTGGATCGCCGACAGGCCATCCGGGAATTGACACAACTGGCATGTGCGGGTACCGACATCCCTCCGGAGGCCGCGTTTGATGCGGTCTGGCAACGAGAGCAGATCATGTCGACAAGTCTCGATCACGGCGTCGCCGTCCCCCATGCCCGAATGGAAAACCTGAAAACGCCGATTGTGGCCTTGGGGATCTCCGGGAAAGGCGTAGATTTCGACTCCACGGATGGCCAGCCGACTCATCTGATCTTCCTGCTTCTGACCCCGAGTGACGATCATCGTGTGCAATTGGAGTTGCTCGCGGATATCGGACAGGCGTTTCAAGACCCGGCCCTGATCCAACATTGCGTTACTGTTCGCACTTTCACCGAGTTTCTCGCTCTATTTAAAAGCTACCATGTTCAACGCGCACAGAACGGCGAATAATCTGTCCGGCTGCGCCACAGGTTGCGAGCCTGAGCTACTCTCTTCTCCCTCTCTCGCCGGGAGACGGTTGGCGTGAGAAAAACACACTTGCACCTGCTACAAATTCACTTCATAGGTAATAAACGGTTCTTGTCCCAGGCCGTTTGTGTGAATCTCTTCTTTCCCCCCCGGATACAGGCGACGGAGATCCTCGATATATCGACGATGGCTATGGACGAGTAAAAACGATACCGGCCCGCGTCGGGAGATCTTCTGACGCAGGAATTCCTCCGGTTTGAGAACGTCTTCCCCTTTGGCTACCGGAGCCAGGAATCGAATCGTTCCATATTTCAAATACACATACGGCGGACCGAAGAAATACGTGTAGGAAGTCGGTCCGGCATCTTTCAGGTAATGCGCGATACGAGTCCACTGATCGACCATCTGCGGTTGCGCCATGATCTTGTGGAAATATCGTTCGACTCCTGTAATCAATAAAAAGGCCAGGAAAGCACAGAGCAACACGGAATGGACTCTCGGACTCCAGGTACAGCATCGTTTCAAATGACTCCCAATTGCGCACGGAACGGGCGCGGCGACCAGGATCAGAAGCGGGACCAATCCAACCAGTCGCTGGTACGAGGGTGCATTATTAGTCAGCACACTTCCGGTAATCAGCGTTACAGGAATCCAAAACAGGAACATCAACGTGGCCGGATACGTCAATTTCAGGAACAGTATTAACATTCCTGAAATCAGAAACATGGCCGGAAGGGGGTCCAGGATACCGCCGGATACGCGGTTAATTAAATGCGGGCTGCCGTCCGGGTAAGAAATCGGGCTGAGCAGGCTACGCTCTATCTGCCCGCGAATCATGTCGATGTTTGAAATATCCGGCGGGTAGCTCTGCCTGATCATTCGTCGGCCTTCCTGCGAAAAGATGGAAACCCCGTCAGCCCGCGAGAACAGCGCATTGGGACTCACCAGGAAACTTCCGACCAGCGGAGCGACGGTAATCCAGAACGCCAACAGAAACGTAGCCGTGTAAATCCATGCAATGTTCAGTGAGATTTGCCGTGTCAAAAAGAAGAGTCCCAACGTAGCCAACATCAAGGGCAGTAACAGGTGGGATGCCTGGTAAGAGAGGAGGCCAAGACCCGCAAGCCACCCCGCCCAGCAGAACGCTTTGGCCTCATTGTTCTGCAAACCACGAATGAGGCAATACAGCACACCGATAGTCAAAAGCATGGTTTGATTGTAACCGATGCCCAATCGAGCGTAATGAATAACATACGTCGAAGTGGCGAATAAAAACGTTGCGAGTACCGAAGCAGACTGCGAAAAGAGACGCCGAGCTGTCAAGTAAAAAAGCGGAATAGTCGCCAGGGCAATCATCGCATCCGCCATCCGCATTCCGAACAGGTTGTCTCCGAACAGCCACATCACCCATGCGGGAATCAAAAAGAACAGGTTCGGGATCTGGTACCAACCGGGATCGAATATCGTCCATCGGCCTGAGTCGCGGACTTCGATACCGTGTAGCGCAACTTCCGCGGAATCCCCATGCACATCCGTGGGGAAATCGGTCAGGCGGATCATATACAGGCACGCCGCCAGTAGAATAATCAGTAACACAAAAGTATTGGCTCGGGAAAAGTCGGAATCTGTATGTTCCCGAACAGAGAAGGGAAGGGCAAACGACACGCTTCCGATTCGCACAACAGTCTTGGAAGAATCGCCGTTCTTACGAACGGGAAAACAGGGGGCAAGTAGTACCCAAAGCCCGACCGGCCAAATCATTACCGCAGGATACCAGGGAAATCCGCGGCCGTTCAGGTAAAGATACTGACAAAAAAGACCGGCGATGGAAAGAACAACCAGAATCAAAGATCGTTGAATGGAGAACGGAAAACGTGGACTATTCCCCCCGGGAAACCACAATTCCCCGGGCAGATAGATGTTGCGTGCATCACTGTAGCAGAACACCGCCAGAAGTGAGGCTCCAATCCAGAACGGGTAGTCGGGGTGATATGGGGGAGCCGAAACGGTTGCTGTCAGAGTCCGGTACGAAACGGAAAGAACCAGAGCATAGGCGAGGGGTATCAGGACCGAGGGCGCGATGCGGCGTCCCGCCAGAACAAAGAACACGAAGGCCAACCCCAGCAGTGAGTAACTATTGAAGGCATAATCCTGTAATAGTGCGCGAAACGGCTTCCGTGTGCCGGAAGCAGGGATTACACCTTGTGTGACTTGGAGCGGAGGCTGCGGTTGGATTCTTTGTTGCGGGAATCGACCGATTGTCGCACAGAGGTACAGGTTCTGATCCGGCAGAAATATGGCGGCCTGTATGCAATTCAGATGTTCTCGCACCACATCCAGCGTGCCGTCGGTTTTCCGTTTCACCAGTCTCCGGTGATCCGCATCGGCGACCAGAACATCCCCGGAGGGAAGAGGGCTCATCTTGACCGGATGATCGAATCCGGTCTGTTCGGAAACGATTTCCCCTCGGGGCGAAATCTCCAGGAGACGGTGATGGTCGAAATCGCTGATGAGCGTATTCCCGTTTGGAAACCGCAACGCATCCATGGGCTGTAAGAGGTCTCGATTGTATGACCAGACCGGAGTTCCATCCTCCGCGATCTCCAGAATACTTCCTGCTGTCGAATCGCAGATCAGGAGATTCCCGCCGGGAAGGAAGTCGGCATCAGTGGGGCCTTCGAATGGATAATTGATTTCGCGTTTTGTCTGTTCCTTTACGTCATAGAAAAAGACTTTTTTTGCCCCACGTGATGTCAAGAGGAAACGACTGGGTTCTTCGAGTACATCCACATCATGGAGTTCCTTTTCCAGAACCAGGGAGAACGTCTTCTCTTTCCCGGAGAAAATCAGGAGTTCTCCCGCTTCCGTAACAACTGCATAGTGATTCCCGGAGGGAAAGGCCTCGATGTCTGTCGGAGCAGCAGTAAGAGGAACGAATCCCAGAATCTGTCCTTCACCATTGAATTCCAGAACGCCGGAGGATGGAGCGCGATCGTTCTCCCATTGTGTCACCTGTCCTGACACAAGCGGGGATTGGACAAGGAACAAGATCCCAAGAAAAGAGAGAAGGAACAGCGATATTTTAACGAGTCTTTCCCGCGAAATTGAGAACGATACGAAGGAGATTGATCTTTCCGAATACACTTTCCTCACCCCAAACCTCTACGACCTGATGTTTCTTTATCTCCTGGGATTCGGATCATAATGTCTGTCCGATGCGAATACAAGAACGGGCGGAACCGAGGGTTCCGCCCGTTGGGAAACTGTAAACGGCTATCCGATCTATCTCAGCCGAGGATGGCTTTGAGGTCCTCATCCGGTGTGGAGATCGGTTGAATGTTAAATTTGTCCACAAGAACTTGAAGCACCATCGGCGTGACAAATGCCGGCAGACTCGGTCCGAGCCGGATATTCCTGATTCCAAGGTGCAGCAAAGTCAGCAAAATACAGACTGCTTTCTGTTCATACCAGGAGAGAATCAGCGAGAGCGGCAGGCTGTTGACATCCGTGTTGAAGGCCCCGGCAAGCGCCACGGCGATTTGAATCGCTGAATAGGCATCGTTGCACTGCCCGACATCCAGCAGGCGCGGAATGCCGCCGATATGGCCGAAATCCAATTTGTTGAATCGGTATTTGCCGCAGGCGAGTGTGAGAATCACACAGTCATTGGGGACCTTCTGAGCAAACTCGGTGTAGTAATTACGGCCGGTTTTGGCTCCGTCACAGCCGCCGATCAGGAAGAAATGTCGAATGGCCCCGCTCTTTACAGCCTCAATTACTTTATCCGCGACACTCATCACGGCGCTATGCCCGAACCCGACCAGGATTTCCTTGTCGTCACCGTCCTCCGCGAATCCTTCCGCTGCCGGAGCGGCTTCGATCACGGGCGTGAAATCGCGATTGGAAATATGCACAACATCCGGCCAGGCCACCAGGCCGCTCGTAAAGATGCGCGCTTTGTAGCTGTCTTTCGGTCTCTGAATACAATTCGTCGTCATGAGAATCGCGCCGGGGAACTCATCGAATTCCTTCCGCTGGTCCTGCCAGGCGCCACCGTAGTTGCCGACCAGGTGTTTGAACTTCTTGAGTTTCGGGTAGCCGTGCGCGGGAAGCATCTCGCCGTGGGTGTAGATATTGATGCCTTTCCCCTCGGTCTGTTTCAGGAGTTCCTCCAGGTCTTTCAGGTCATGCCCGGATATCAGGATCGCCTTTCCCTTTTTCGGGGTGATTCGCACCGGAGTCGGCGCCGGGTCTCCGTACGCGCCGGTGTTTCCTTTGTCCAGCAATTCCATGGCTCGCAGGTTGACCTCACCGCATTTCATATTCATGCCGATCAGGTCGTTGGTATCGGGTTTCTCTTGGGTAAGGAAATTGAGAGCCTCGTGGACAAAGGCATAAACCTGGTCATCCTCCTGTCCCAGGATTTGCGCGTGGTCGGTGTAGGCCGCCATGCCTTTCAACCCATAAGTGAGCAGTTGTTTCAGACCGGCAATGTCCGCCCCGACGACTTGTGTCTCTCTTGCAATCCCGACCGACTCCGCTTGTTGAATCAGCGACGGCAAGTCTTTGGCCGGGGTCCAGGTTGCCGGGCCAGTCAATGATTCCGGTGTCTGTCCCGCCTTTCGGCAGGCCTCTTCGTACAATTTCTTCGCTTTGTCGCGGATCTCCACCCCGCGTTGGATCAACTGTTGAATCCGTGTCGGATCAAAATTGACATTGGTGACCGTTGTGAAAAGCGCCTCAACCGTGAACACATTCACTTCCCTGTTCGTTACACCCAGTTTTCGGGCACGATGAGCGTACATGGAAATCCCCTTGGCAACATGGACCAGCAGGTCCTGCATGGCTGCCGTGGTTGCGTCTTTTCCGCAGACCCCCATGGTCGTGCATCCGGTCCCTTTGTTTGTCTGTTCACACTGGTAGCAAAACATAGCCTGATCTCCTTTTTCTATCCTGTTGGATGATTATTTTCTATTTTGGTTTCGATTTCAACTACCTGATATCGAGCCGGGACATTGAAAAGCCGGCTTTACAGCCGATTGGGGACCTGTCGGGACCTTTTGAACGGCCAAGTGTCGTTCCACCGCTTCCTGGTCGTATGCGTCAGCGACACGCTCTTCAATGGTGATTGCTCCCTGGGGGCGCTCGCCGATACATGCGCCGAGACCGTCGCAGCAGGATTCTTTGACCAATCGCGCCTTTCCGTCGATCAGTTGAATAGCCCTTCCGGGCAGGCATTCACACACAGCCCACATCCGTCGCATTTCTCTTCGTCAATCTTGATGATTTGCCTTCGTATGGCCATAACCTCTCTCCACAATTGTAATCTATATTCTGGTACTACTATACCAGTATAGAAGCAAGAATCAAGAGCGCCCGGTATTTTTTATACGCACCTGTGGCGCTCTTGAGTTTTTTTTCGATCAGGCTCTCCAAAGCCCGTGAAGGTTGCAGTACTCACGGGCGATGATTTCGGCGGCATCGATCATAAACACCGCCTCGGGAGCCTCGCCCGGTTTCAAGAACTGCTTGTAAGACTTTCCGTCCGCAATGATCTCGATCCATTCGATGTAATGTTTTTCCTCCATCGGGTGAGCCACGCTGCCGACTTTGACCTTGAACCCGCCATCGATCTTTTCCACAACCGGCACATGCTTCTCTCTGGCGGCATCGACCGTGTTTTCCTCGAACAGTTTCATGGGCTGTCCGCAGCACACCAGCTGTCCCGCACCTTCGTGGAGTACTTCCACAATGTTGCCGCAAACTCCGCATTTGTAGATTTGCAATCGCTTCGTCATGTTTTTTTCTCCTGTTCTGATTGAGTCAGGGATACTGAAATAGGGAATTACCAGTTTTCAGCCAGCAGTTCAAAATGAGCTTGGGGATGTGCGCAGGCCGGGCAGATTTGGGGAGCTTCCGGGCCTTCATGAAGATATCCGCAATTGCGGCATCGCCACACCACCACTTCGGGCCGCTTGAACACGCGCTCGTTTTCAATATTCGCGGCCAGTTCCAGGTATCTTTTCTCGTGTTGCTTTTCCGCTACGGCGATGGCCTTGAGGATCGTGGCGATCTGAGGGAGACCTTCCTCTTCGGCGACTTTGGCGAATCCCGGATACATCTCTGTCCATTCGTAATGTTCCCCCGCTGCGGCGGCTTTGAGGTTCTCCAAAGTGGTTCCAATCACACCGGCCGGGAAAGCTGCTTGGATCTCGACCTCGCCCCCCTCCAGCAATTTGAACAGCCGTTTGGCATGTTCCTTCTCCTGATTGGCGGTTTCCTCGAAAATGTCCGCGATTTGAACATACCCCTCACTGCGTGCTACCCCCACAAAGTAGCTGTACCGGTTCCGCGCCTGTGATTCCCCCGCGAATGCAGTCAGGATGTTTCTTTCCGTCTTACTTCCTTTAAGAGCCATCATTCTTACTCCTTTCTTTCCGAGATTTTTGCCTTATGCGATCATCACCTTCATGGGTGTTGTATCCGAGTGTTTCAACTGCGCTGCGCAAGGCCATTATATCAAGATGGTCACCGGATATGGTCGCCATGCCGCTGCGCAAATCCACTTCTGCGGAAGCCACGCCGGCACATCCCATCAATGCCTGCCGCACCGCACGGGCGCAATGCTCGCAGGTCATGCCTTTGACCGGAAGGACAAAAGCATGTTCATTCTCACCAGGCTTTGCCGTCGACTGTCTTTTTCCCGACTTCGGCCACAGGGCAAAGGCGAGAACCGCCAACAAAATCACCGACCAGATCGCCTCCGTACTCGAAGGCGTCATGGCATGAAAATGCGGAATACCCATCCCACTGCCCGCAGGGTAAACAAGGTTCAGAAACATCCCCGCGGCGAACGCCGCCACAATCACGGTTCCGAGGTAGATTGCGATAGCTCTTTTCCCCATCAGCTGCCAGACAGTGGCGATGGTAGCCGCGTTGGTTGCCGGACCCGTCATAAGAAACACCAGAGCGGCGCCCGCCGTGACACCCTTTGCCATGAGCGCCGCTGCAATCGGCACGGAAGCTGTGGCGCACACATAGAGCGGAATCCCGACAAGCATCATAACGAACATTCCCAACACCCCGGTTCCCAGAACGCCGGAAAAATAGTCGTCCGGGATCAGGGCCGCGATCAAACCGGCGATCACCAATCCCACAATCAACGGACGACCGATATCACGAGGGAGAGTCAGGAATCCGTACCGAACGGCGCGCCGCCATGCGGACTCGTGAATAGCCGGATTGCAGCACGCATCTTCACAATTCGATTGCTTTGAGGTTCTGCTTTCGCTGTCATTTTCGGAAACATCAACCAGAAACCCGCCGAGAACTCCCGTGATACCCGCCACCACGGGACGCAACACGGCAAACACCGGTCCCAAAAGGCTGAATGTGACCACAATGCTGTCCACGCCGGTTTGGGGTGTAGACAACAGGAATGCGGTTGTCGCGCCGGAGCCGGCACCGTGTCTTTTCAACGAGGCTGCGACTGGAATCACGCCGCAGGAACAGAGCGGCAGCGGGATTCCAAACAGGGTCGCCTTTACAACCGGCCACATTCCTTTTCCGCCCAAATGATGTTCCACCGTTTCAGGTCGGATCAGCACGGAGAGAACTCCGGCCACCAGGAACCCGAACAAGAGGTACGGGGCCATCTCGCCCAGTGTGTTCCACATTTCCATCGGGATTGCCCGGATTGTTTCAATCATCTCGATCCATTCCTTACGCTGCGCACTGTTTCAAAAATCCTTCCAGGTTTCCATCGTCTCGAATACCCAAACGGGTCAGGGCGAAATCGTATCGGACCGGATCCGTTGGAGCGATGGTCCTGAACGCGGCAGTGATCTCCATGGCGGTCCGAATATCCGATTGCGCTCTTGTTGTCAGTTTAAGCATTCGGCAGATACGATGGATATGGGTATCCAGTGGAACAATCAATTTCGACGTCGGAATCCTGTCCCAGCCGCCGGGATCGACGGCGTCTTTTCGGGCCATCCAGCGCAGAAACAGGTTCAGACGCTTGCACGCGCTGCCCTTGCGCGGACACGGCAGCAGACTGTTGCAACGATTCCCAAACCCTACGGACAATTCATCTACAAAAAAGGACAACGCAGGCAAAATCGTCTTGTGGTCCCCGCGCCAATAATGCCCGAAGCATTCCTGTAGTGAACCATGTCGGTGAAGAACCGACTGAACGCCCAGCAGCAAGTTCACCAATTCCTCGCCGGATGTGAATCGGTGACGGAAATCCGCAAACGCGCGCATCAGCGAATCCCGCGATGCGCGTTGGATGTCCCTCGACGGACTCGGCAGGCGCTCCAACACCCGCGACACGCCCGCCAGGATCGGCTGAACTCTTCCATAAGCCAGGCAGGAGGCAATCAAGCCCACAATCTCCCGATCCTGCGGGCTCGGGTACGCATAAAGGAACTCCAACGGATCGGGATGCACGAATTCCCGCCGGTTGTATTTCCGGTATAGATATTCCAGCGCCTGCCTGTTCAACAGCAATTCCATGTAAACACTCGCGGCTAGTAGACTAATTCCTGTCGACTTATTTTATCTTTGAAAAGGTGATAAACCCATGTTTGGTACACAATGACAATCGGGATGAAAATCAACGCCACCACCAGCATGATCGCGAGAGTCAATCGGCTGGAGGAAGCATTTGTAATGGTCAGGCTATAGGCCGGGTCCAAACTGGAAGGGAACAGATTCGGATACAGCCCCGCGACACCGAAGAAAGTACATCCCACAATCGCGAGGCAGGATGCGAACCACGCTTTCCACAAAGCTCTCCGGCACAGGAATAAGCGCGTGAGAACAAGTCCCAGCACGGCCAGTGCAGGGATGAGATAGAGAATCGGATGGGCCTGATAATTCTCATACAGCCCCGTGGCTTCCACGGACGCAATAAGGAAGATCACGGCTATCGCTACCAGCACGAACCACAGATTGGATGACATGGAGATTGAACGTTGCTGCAAATCGCCCTCCGCTTTGATCGCCATCCATAACGCCCCATGGACTAAGAATAAAAGAACAAACAACAATCCCCCACAAAGGCCGTACGGATTAAGAAGTGTTAATAAATTACCTTGATAATAACCATTTTCGTCAATCGGGATTCCACTGAAGATATTAGCGAAAGCGACCCCGAACAGCAGAGCCGGCAAGAAGCTGCCGACCACCATGCACCCGTCCCAGATCGGCCGGAGAACCGGATGCTCGAACTTGCCCCGGAACTCAAACGCAATCCCCCGAAGAATTAAAGCAAATAAGATCAGCATCAGGGGGGTATACAATGAGCTGAACATAGTAGCGTACATATTCGGGAATGCCGCAAACGTAACCCCGCCCGCAGTAATCAGCCAGACCTCGTTGCCGTCCCAGAACGGCCCCATGGCGTTGATAATGTTCCGCTTGTCGCCCTCGTCTCTCGCCAGGACCGGCAGTAAAGTCCCCAGCCCCAAGTCGAAGCCATCCAGCATGAAGTAGACCGCCCAGAGCAGTCCCCAGAAGAAGAACCAGATGCTTTCAAGCATGGCTCCATTCTCCTTTCGGATCAGGTGACAGCGGGCCAGGCCCTTTTCGTGCATATTTGAATAACAGGTAAAAGTCCGCCAGACCCAACAACGAGTACAGGAAAAGGAACGCGACCAACGATACAGCTACCTGGGATGCAGCAATCGGCGAGGCGGCCTCCGAGGTTCTCATTAGCCCGTACACGATCCACGGTTGACGGCCGACCTCTGCAACAATCCATCCCGCCTCACAGGCCAGGTACGGGAGCGGAATGGAGTACAGCATGACCTTTAAATAGATCGGCGATTCCAGTACTCGATTCCGTAAGAGCCAGCCGAGAACGGTCAGGAAGAGAAACAGGAATCCTAACCCCGCCATGAGGCGGAACGACAGAAATGTCGGCAACACGGGCGGATGATCCTGTTCGGGGAATTCGTTAAGACCCTGTACGATCGCGGAGCGATTATGGAACGCGAGCATACTCAGCGCACCGGGAATGGGAAACATCTCCAGTCGGTTCCGGTTGTTCTTTTCGTCGGGGATAGTCAGCATGTATATCGGCGCGTTGGCGGTTGTCTCCCAGCGGGACTCCATTGCGGCCAGCTTAACAGGCTGGACCTTTGCTATTTCCGCGCCGTGGATATGACCTTCCATCACTTCCGCGATGGAGAAGATCAACGCGAACACGAGACCGATTCGAAAGGATTTCTCGAAGAATGCGATTTCCTGTTTCCTGAGAAGATGAAACGCGCTTACGCCCATTACAAAGAAGCCGGTCAGAATATACGCTCCAAACACCGTGTGGGAAAACTCCATCACGGCAAATTCCTGAGTTGCGACGGCGAGGAAGTCGGTTAATTCCGCTCTTCCGTTTCGAATCGCGTATCCGACCGGGTGCTGCATCCAGGCATTGGCGATCAGAATCCAGAGCGCGGACAAATTGGATGCGATGGCTACCAGCCAGATTGAAACAGAGTGCATCCTCGGCGACAGTCGTTTCCAGCCGAACAGCCAGACTGCAATAAAGGTCGATTCCAGGAAAAAAGCCAGGGTTGCCTCGATCGCTAACAGGGATCCGAATATGTCGCCGACATATCGCGAGTAACGCGACCAGTTTGTCCCGAATTGAAATTCCAGTGTGATCCCAGTCACCACACCCAGCGCGAAGTTAATCACGAACAGCGTCCCCCAAAACCTGGCCATGCGTCGGTAATCTTCATTTCCGGTCCGCACAAAAACCGTTTCCATAATGGCTATCAGAATCGACAGCCCCAGGGTAAGCGGAACGAATAGGAAATGAAACAGGGTCGCGACGGCGAATTGAAGCCGCGAAAGCATCACAACGTCCATAAGAAATCGTTTCCCCCTTCCTGTGAATAAGCGATTCCGCTATTAGTCGACGGTGTTCATTTCCCCCGGTATAGGATCGGGGCGACGGGGGCTCCCGGCGGCATCGATTTCTCGGCCACACATGCAGGGTATATCTTCGCTACACAAGAGCTACAGACGCTCATTTGCCGCCTTGCCGATCCTCCGGCCCAGCTCGACGCAGTTCGCCAAGTCCGCAGCGGTGGGCACGTATTTCACACGGATTCCGGGATCGGGAACCTCGAATTTCATCTCCTCCATTACCTCGTTCAGCAATTTGACGGCCTCTCCACTCCATCCGTACGAGCCGAACGCCGCTCCGATCTTTCCCGTGGGTTTCAGTCCTTTCATGTATGACAGCATATCCGCCATCAGCGGCAACACGCCGTTGTTGATTGTAGAGGACCCCAATGCGATAGCTTTCGTATCAAGGACTTCCGTCATGATGTCGTCCCGACTGTTGGCTCTCAGGTCGAACAGTCGGACACTCAATCCTTCCGATATCAAGCCGTCCAGCAGTGCGTTAGCCATTCGCTCCGTGCTGTGCCACATCGTGTCATAGACGACTAACGCTTTCGCTGTCGCCTCCTGTTTCGACCATTTCACATAAGATTGGAGAATCTTATCCACATCCCTTCGCCAAATCAGGCCGTGATCCGTTGCGATGGTGTCGAATACCCAGTTCCTCTCCCGGACTTCCTGAAACACGGCCGTGATCCGAGGGGAATACGGCAGGAGGATGTTTGCGTAGTACTTGGCCGCCTGCTTGAACAGTTCGGAGGAATCAACCTCATCATCAAACCGCGCGCCGGTCGCCCAATGCTGTCCGAACCCATCATGGGAGATCAGCAGTTTATCTTCGGGGATGAACGAAAACATACTGTCCGGCCAATGGACCATTCGGGTTTCCAAAAACTCGACGGTTCGTTTACCGAGCGAAATGCGATCCCCGGTGCGTACTACTTCGTAAGGCCAGTTGTCCTGATGGAAATGGTGCAGGAGGGCATCCTTGCCGTTCGGGGAGCAGAAGATTTTCTCCGGTTCGACCAGGGAGACAATCTCCGGCAGACTGCCGGAATGATCCATCTCAACGTGGTCAACGACTATGTAGTCGATCCGGTCGGGATCGATAATCTGCCGGATCTTGTGTACCATTTCGTCACCGAACCCCGGCTTGACCGTGTCGAACAGGGTGACCTTTTCGTCGAGCGCCAAAAAGGCATTATAGGTCGTGCCCTGGTGCGTGGAGTAGCCGTGGAAATTGCGGACATTCCAGTCCACAGCTCCCACCCAGTAGATATTGTCCTTTACACGGACGGGTTCCATGTGTTGCCTCCTGTTGTATGGCGATCAGGGATGCAGATAGGTGTGGTTTATGCGGGGGAAAAGGCGTCTTTTCCGGCGCCGCACATGGGGCACACCCAGTCATCGGGTAAATCCTCGAATGCCGTTCCCGGACCGATCCCGTTGTCCGGGTCACCCGTTTCCGGATCGTATACATAGCCGCAGATTTCACAAATGTAACTGTCCATTTCGTGTCTCCTTTACTGTTTATTGTTCTCGGTGTTGACCGTATTCGTAATTGGAATGTTCCGATTTCCGCCGAGGCAAGACTGTCGACAATGTTTCCTGGGGTGACAGTTCTTTACCGGTACTGGGCGTTACGCTTGCGGAGCCGCCGGCGGCACAAAAACCCGGGTTCCCAGCTCACGGTCCATCATGAACAGTCCGCTCCGCGCGTCGCCGACCATTTTCAACTCATCCACGATTTGGCCGGCGGTGGATTCTTCTTCTACCTGCTCGGTAATAAACCATTGAAGAAATGTGCTGCAAGCGTGATCCCGCAGCTCCACGGCGATATCGGCCAGTTTGTTGATCCGCGCCGTTACGTTCTGTTCATGTTCGACTACCGCCTCGAAAGCGGCCAGGGGTGAGGCCCACTCGTTCGCAGGTGCGTCCACGGCTTTCAGAATCACGCGGCCTCCGCGTTGAATTACAAAATCGAACAGTTTCATGGCGTGTACCATTTCCTCCTGCGCCTGAACACGCATCCAGTTCGCGAATCCACGAAGGTTGATGTTCTCAAAATAGGCCGACATGGACAAATACAGATAGGCCGAGAACAGCTCGGCGTTGACCTGGTCGTTGATCGCATCCTGCATCTTGTTGTCGATCATCGTTTCATACCCCTTTCTGCGGGTGTTGGTTATTTCAACTTCTTCACAGCGTCGATAGCCGCTGCGTAGTTTGGCTCGTCGGTCACTTCCTTTACAATCTCCGCATAGCGGACAATTCCTTCTCGGTCCACGACATACACGGCGCGGGCCAGGAGACGGAGTTCCTTAATCAGCAGGCCGAATGCCTGGCCGAACGATGCATTTCTGTGGTCGGAAAGAATGCGAACATGTTTCGCCCCTGCGGCGCCGCACCAGCGGGCTTGGGCAAATGGAAGGTCCATACTGATCGTCAGGATGTCCACGTCCGGCCCCAGCGCGCCGGCTTCCCGGTTGAATCGCTTGGTCTGTATGTCGCAAACCGGCGTGTCTAACGACGGCACAGAAGAGATCACGCAAATCTTCGCCCGGTACGAGGAAAATGTAACTTCCGACAAATCGTTACCCAATACGGTAAAATCCGGGGCGACATCGCCGATCTTTACCTCGTTGCCTGCCAGAGTCAGCGGGTTTCCTCCAAATGTAATTACACCTGTTCGTTCGTGCATCGTCGTTACTCCGATCCTTGATTCTCAACCGCAGGCAGGCATCCCTTGTTTAACCTGTTCGAGATCCTCCAGCATCAGGTTATGCTTTTCCTCATCGGCCAGGAGATATTTGATCAGATACTCCTGAATCGCCATTTTCTTGCCTCGCATGGCCTGCAAGACCTCTTCGCCCATCACAATCGTCTGTTTTTCAATTTCAATATGTTTCTCAATTCCGTCCCAGACCCGCTGTAATTCGTCAGGATTGAGCGATATTGTCTCGTTCTCGAGGCTGTCGATCACCATCTGTTGAACCAGATGGTGCATCAGGGAATCGCGTTGAATGATTTCCATCAGCAGGTGGATGATCGGATTGTCGGACTGTTCCATGATCCACCCGGTTGACGCGACGGCCGTGTCCTCGACTTTCTGCCATTGTTTCATCACGGACCGTATTTTCCGGTGCAGCTCTTGGGGGCACATACGATTCCTTTCTTGCATTCCCTGATGTTGGTGCGATCCGCCGGTTCCGGCTGACTCGGCATATTATAGCGTTTTCCGAATACGGACAACACGCGATTCATTTTCTGTTTTTGCATCGAGGGCACACGCCCGTGAACGCCAGACGGTGTCCTGTGACCTCATACCCGGAAATCCTGCCGACTGTTTTCTCCACATCCGCGTTCAGATCGTACCCGACATCATCCACGCGACCGCAACACGTACACAGAATATGATTGTGCCTCGATATGTTCCGGTCAAAATGTCTCTTGGAGCCTCCCATCTTCAGGGTTCTGACCATTCCGGACTCCGAAAGCGCCTGTAGGTTCCGATACACGGTTCCCAAGCTGATTCGGGGAAGAGATTTCCTCGCCATCTCGTATATCTCCGATGCCGTCGGATGCCCGCTCGATTCTCGAATCACGTTGAGAATGACCTGACGCTGCCGGGTCATTCTGTGTTCTGTCATTTCTTTCAAGATACTTGCCTCTTTCGATAATAGTAACCATTCTCACTTCATTACAAAGGGTGACTTCCCCCGAATTGGGAAAAATGATTGGAATCCTGTCCTTGGAAGCACTTTTTCGCCGGGGCCGATGATTGGAAGAAGAAAGCGTGCTTTCCACCTTTCCTTGCCAGGCAGGGACGCCTGGCCCACTGGTGGGACAGGCCTCCGTGCCTGTCGATGAGCGAGCTTTCTTAAGAAAGGCTCCTCTGTTCCCAACTCTCAAAGAACACAAAGGAAGCCCTGAATACTTACTCCTCCAAATCAAGTCTCAGAGACCGTCTGAGAACCTCCTCATACACCGATAGAACTCCTTGCACCATCCGCTCCTGCGAGAAAAGTTCCCTGGCGCGTTGACGGGCTTCAGCTCCGTATTGCAGACGGAGTTCCGTACTGTCCAGCAACCGAGTCAGCGCTTCCGCCAGGGCCTTGGGATTCTCGGGTGGAACCACAAGACCGGTCTTTTCATGCAAGTTGACATAGGAGGTGCCGGTTCCAATCTCGGTCGAAACCAGGGGAAGACCCGAGGCCGCCGCTTCGATCAGCACAATCCCAAAGGCCTCGCTTCGGTATATCGACGGCAGGCAGAAGACATCCGATGCGAAATAGTAAGGGGCAACATCATCCACCTGCCCCAGGAATTGGATGCGGTCACGGTATGGAAGATCGGCGGCTTGCTTCATCAGGTCTCCGAGCAACGGCCCCTCGCCAACGATCAATAAGGTTCCGTTCACGTCCCGCATGGCCTCCAGAAGATACTTGACACCCTTGTAGTACCGGAGAATCCCGACAAACAAGACCAGGCGCATTCCGTATCGGCGCCGGATTACCTGGGCCTGGTCTTCGATTTCCGGTGTGGGGGTGAACCGATTCAGAGGAACTCCGAGCGGAACGACTCGACATTTTTCCCGAAAATCACTCAGCACCGGCGAGGTGTTCAGGTAATTTGGTGAGGTGACAATGATTCGATCGCTTTCGCCGAGAAATCGGTAAAGAAAAGGACGGTACAACGGAAAAATCCATGCCTGGCGGACAATATCGCTGTGGTAATGCACAATCACTTTGCCGCGGGGGCGGGCGATGAGGTGAGACAGAACGGCGGTGGGATTCGGCAGATGATAGTGCAGAATATCCGCCGAGTGCATCCGCAGCCACAGCGGGAAAGTGGGCGCAACGGGGCAGGAGAGCAATCGCCCCCATTCGCCCACCCGGCAAACCGGAATGCCCTCGATTTCGCTGTGTTCGGTCAGCCAACGCCTTCCGTTAACCAGCACAGACAACTCCCCGCAGACATCCCGGCAGCCTTCCACCAGGCGGTGAATCGAAATCTCAATGCCGCCGGTGATCGGAGGATAGCAATCTTTGTAAATGTGAACAACGCGCACGGAATCACCTTACCGGTCTATTACAGCATCCTCATCAATCAATTGCCCTGTCCAAAACTGGCGCTCGGAAAACAGCAAAGTCTAATAAAATCAATGCCTGCGTATCTCCCCCGATCTTGCGGGAGATGATTGACGGTTGCTTTCCCCAGCCGGATGACTCTCCCTTTTGGAGAGTATCCACTCTCTTCTCCCTTGGGATGAGGGAAAGCATGTCTCCAGATCAACCTCTCTCAGAACGACCGGGATGCAATCCGCTGAATTGCATCCGCAATCGCCTGTCTGGCTCGGGGGTCTGTTTCGCGGTCATACGCGGTCTGCAAGTGGGCTAAAATCGGTTCATTGTCAAAGTTTCCGAGCGCATTCGCCGCCGCCGCACGGATCAGCGGATCGCTCATGTCATCCAGCGCCTTGTCCAGCAGTGGAACGGAGTCTTTGTTGCTGATGTGGCGACAGGCGGTCAGGATTCTCTCGCGGTACTCTTCATCAGTTTGCCCCTTAACAGCATCCAGTAAGGCTTGGGTGGCCTCCGGGGTTCCGATCATCGCCAGGGCATTGCCGGCGCCGGTCTGTATCTCCGGCCGCACCCCCGGCTTGATCGCATCGGACAATGCCGAAACGGCCTCCGGATTCCGTATTTCCGAAAGAGTATTTGCAATTCGCTGCTGATAATTGTCGTCCACTCTGCCCGACCAATCCAACAGGCTTGTCACCACCGAGGGGCCTCCGAGCGAGGTGAGAATCTTTCCCGCATCCTCTGCCCACCAGTCTACCGAGTCCTGAAGCAATCCTTCGATGACCTGTTCCATACAGGCAGGATTGTTGATTTTGCACAATTGCGCGCGGAGATTGTCCTTGATTCGCGGGTCCTGTTCATTTCGGATGGCCTTAAGGAGTTCTCCCAGCGCTTTCGGCGTGCCGATCAGCGCCAGCCCATAAGCCGCAAATTCCCGGACATTTTCATCAATGGGACTGTGCATCAGTCCGGCCAGACGATCCACCGCCGCATCCCCGAAAGCTGCCATTCGTTTCAGAATATCCATCAACTTCGCCTTGTCTCTGGGGCTGCCCAGGACCGTGGGCGCAAAGTCTGCCAGCAGTAAATCCAGTTGACGATCGATCGACATCTCCGGCGTCGGTTCCACGCTGACCGTTGTTGTGCCTTCTTCAATCTGAATGGCTGCTGCCGGAGTTTGCACGGGAAGAGGAGTTGGGGGTTGAACTTGCGTCGGAGATGCGATCTGTTTGGGAGTCTCTTTCACTTCCGGCGGCTCCGTGCCGGTTTGAGGCCACAACAAAATGAACACCACCAGCGCTGCCACCAGAACCACAATGAAAAGAATGGCCTTATTGTTCATCTTTACTCCTTTCCCGACTCCTGAAAAATCTCACCTCCAACCATCTGAGATCGCCACGTCGCCGCCCTTCGCAGACTCCTGGCTGCTCCTCCTGAGAAAGCTCACCCATCGACAGGCAGGGACGCCTGTCCCACCAGTGGGCCAGGCGTCCCTGCCTGGCAAAGAAGGGCGGGAAGCACACTTTCTTCACCCAGTCACCGGCCCCGCCGGAGCGAGGCTCGCGATGACGGGCGCTGTACGGGCGACGCATGCGTCGCCCCTACGGCAACAAATCCATCATACCTGTATCCCGCCCCACGGTCACGCGACACCCGAATAAATGGCGCTTTTTGCTCATTCCGTGGAGAAATCGGGTAGCGGAACCGGGACTCCGCCACGTTCTTTGCTGGTATCCGCTGCCTCCATGAACGCCAGAAGTTCCAGGGTTTCCTCCGGCGCCACGGGGGGAATGCCGGTCTTGAAGAATTTTACAATCTCCGCCACCAGGCCTCCATAGTCGTGCCCCTGGCCGTTCGTCACGGCCTTCTCGCCGAACACCGTGCATCCGTATTGCCCATTGCCGGAACGGGTTCCACGAAAAGTTCCGACACGCCCGTCTTTCCAGCGGCCCACGACAAAATCTGTGTCCGGCGTGGAAATGCGTGTAACGGATTCGCATCCCGGCCCCATGGCCGTATACAGAATCTCCACGCCGTGAATGCCGTACCAGAACAGGTCGGGGTGGTGCGGTTCCAGGTGGCAGGGGGAATACGCGCTGCAGCCGACGATTTTCCCGACGGTTTCCGGATCTACCGCCTTCCGAATCGCCTGAGCAAACCGAAGGCTGGAGGAGCTGAACCAGGGAACATCCGCTTTCTTTGCCAGTCGAGCGATTTCAACGGCATCTTTCACACTTGCCGTCATCGGCTTGTCGATATAAAAGGGGACTTTTTGTTCGATTACCTGTTTAGCCTGCTGCAAGTGGGGCCTTCCATCGACGCTTTCAATCATGACGGCATCTACCATGCCGCACAGCTCGGCGATGGTATCGACAATCTCGACTCCGTAATCCTTCTGCAGCGTTGTGGCGTATTCTTCTACGCGACTCCAGCTGGATTCGAGATCGGGGCTTCCGCCCTTGAATCCGGCCACGACTTTCGCGCCGGGGACATGCTCCGGGTTTGCCGGATCGTTAAGAATCCGGGTGAATGCGATCACATGAGAGGTATCCAGGCCGATCATCCCGATCCGGATCGGTTCCTCCGCCTGTCCCACAGTTACGGAAAGAATCGCCGGAATGCACAAGATGAAAACGGTGAGCCGTTGCCGGGTCATAATATTCCTCCGATTTTCTTCGCTGATCCATTGGAAATTACCCTGTGCGGGGAGGGATGAGAAGGTTTGTGTCAGAACCTCCGACCCTCGCCAGCCAGAACCCCCACCCCGGCCCTCCCCGCGAGCGGGGAGGGAGCTATCCCCCCGTTCACGGGGGGATTGAGGGGGGCAAAAAAGAAGAAGGGGACATGAAACCATGCCCCCTTCGGGTATTCGACGATCACTTGTGTGATCTTATTTCATATCCCATTTTCCGACTCCGGTCGGATCTTCGCCCATTGCCCAGCGAACCATGCGACGCGTCAGGTCGACACCAGCCGGTGTCAGGTAGTCATACGTGACGATCCAGGTTGGAGGCAGATCTGCTTCGGGCGTCGGTCTGACATTACCACCGTTGCAGAACGGAACCACCATGCGAGCCGGGGCCTTTGTTCCGTCGGCTAGATCGCCACCTGCCTCGATAACAGACAAAGCGGACATGGTCGGATCTGACTTCCAGACGGCCAATACAACCGTTCCGGGAGCGGCGTCAGCGGCAACATCCTTGATTCCGGCGGCCACCTCACCTGCGGTCAGAGCACCGGGGTCCCAAATCTGGATTTCATCGGGTAATCCGGCGGTCAGCGGGTGGGTTTTTCCGGCAGCCGTCAATTGGATTGTCGTATCGCCGTTCATATCGCCATTGCCCGTGCCGTAGAACATGAAGATCGTGCCGATCTTACCTGTGTTTGAAGCGGTGCAGCTATGCTCGCCCATAATGATCGGGACACCACCTGCGCCCCTGAGCTGGGGACAAATGTTCGACCAGACGGTTCCGGTAACCCACGCCAAGCTGTAACCGTCGTCCTTCAAGAAAGTCGGCTGCATCATGTATTCGCCATCGTTCACATAATTAAAGTAATCGGCATCATCCCCCGGCGGGAACGGACATTCGCCATTGTTCAGCATGTACTGAACCACATAATCCGTCATCAGGAGGGAGAAATATCCCCAACTGTCCAGCGTCTTGCACAGAACTTCATCCGTCATGGAAAAGTGGTGCATGATGTCGAAGTCCCGGTCGTGAGTCGAGCCAGTGCTGCCCGGGCACCAGGAGATTCGTCCGATTAAGGCGATTTTCTTCGGAGCGGCATACGCCAACATTCCGAAGCACGTAACACAAATCAACGTTAATAGTAGTACTTTCTTCATTTACGGGTTCCTCCGTACGTAAATTTGTGTGCAGAACTCTGCACAATTGCCTTGCGTTGTTAAAGATACGGTGGACCAGCGCAGATTCGCTTCTCGCTGTGTCCTATTCACAAACGCCTCCTTTCCATAGGGGTCAGTCTGCCCGGTGTTGTGTATTAAGGCCAAATTCATCCGACACCACGCAACTCGAATTGTATTTCTACCACAAATATTGTTTTTTGTCTATACGGTTTCGCACTTTTTTTCGTCATCTCCTCGATTTTTTTCAGTTCGTGGCCGGATTGGACCAAGTGGAGAGCGTTGACACGGAATCCGCTCTGAAAAGTACTACAATTCCTTGATCCGGATTTTGCGGAACCAGACCTTGCAACGATGGTCCTGCAAACCGATTACGCCTTCCCGGATGCGGTCTTTCATCTGGGGAATATCATCCACGTTGAAATTATGGATCTCTTTCCCGTTCAGTATGATTCGGACCTGCGGGCCACGGCATTCGATCTCAAATGCATTCCATTCCCCCGGCCCTTTTGCGGCATCCTCTTTCGGCCCAAGAATGTTATAGACCGCACCGAAAGAGTTTCTCGGATCGGCTTCGGTTCCCCCCAGGACTTGGATTTCAAAGGCAATTCGGGATGACCGTCCCCACAGCGGCGCGCGGACAAAAATCCCGCTGTTGCCACCCTCAGAGATTTTGACTTCCACACGCAGAATGAAGTCCTTGTATTGTCGTTGCGTTCGGAGATACGTGTTCGGCGCGGTTCCATCGCACGCGATTTCCCCATTTTGAACCGAGAAACTCTGCCAGGAATCCGACAACGTTGTCCAACCTTTCAAGGTCCTGCCGTCGAACAGAGGCACGAATCCTTCCTCTTTTTCGCCGGGTTCCAACACGCCGGTGGCATCTTCCACACGTGTGGCAGCGGCATCTTCGGGAATCGGTCCGTGCAGGGCCAGTTGCGCGGCGCATACGGCTTTCAGGAACCAGGCGATTCCTGTACCTGACTCAGCCGATTGCCCGCCGATATCAAACCGGGGAGAATCCCCTTCGCAGATACTTGGAAACCGGCCGATCAGATAAGCGCCTTTCATTCCCGCGATTTTTTCCGTAACGAGGTTGAGTTGCGGGTGAGGTTTGCCCGGGACCTCCGGATCTTCCGCCACACACGACACAATGACCGGCTTCTGGATGTACGCGCTTGGAATCGGCGCGGTCAATGATCGATCCCAGAACAGGGCATCGACCGGCTCTGTAATGGCGACGAATTGAGGGGAGCGGATGCGGATTTTTGCGGTGTCCAGGATCTGACCCATATCCGCGCCGATTATTCCCGGGAATCCCTCTTTGCCCTGGCGAAGAAGATCGACGTATTTTTTCAAATCGTTTGGACTGGGAACGGTTCCGAGGTTCAATGCGACCGCTCTGGTCCTTTTGAAAGTTTTCCCCAAATCGCTCAGGGCGCGTTCACAGGCTGCCGGGGACAGCGCCGCAGCGGGATCGCCGGAGAACACACGGATCACCGTGGGCATCCAACGCTCTTCCGCAGCCCTCTGGATGCGAAGGATTCGGTCGAATAATGCGGGGTCACCAATGGAGCCGTCCTCCGCAAACACCCCGCGACCCGTGCCCGACGGTTGAAAAGACAAGGCAATGGATCCGACTCCGTATTTTGCGTACACATTCAGCGCATCGATGGCCTCTTTTGCACGTTCATCGGACAGGGCGGCTGAGGAGATGTCAACTCCCCACAGTGCGAAAGGTCCATCATTGTTGATCAGGTTCTTGCCGTCCTTCCACAAACGGGCGGCATCCGCCTGGAACGATGGGATGAGGAGAAGAAGACAGAGGAAGAGGGGAAATCTTAAGAATTTGGTGGAAATCGAGTGCATTGTGTGGACGCTCCTTTTAGCAGCCTGTGGTTCAATGTCCCGTCATTCCGGCTAAGCCGGAATCCAGCCGTCCTTCGGATGGCTCGATAATAGCCCGACGATTTATCGCCGGGCATTTCTGGGTAGCCCAGCCTTCCAGCCTGTCATCCAATGTCCCGTCATTCCGGCTAAGCCGGAATCCAGCCGTCCTTCGGATGGCTCGATAATAGCCCGACGATTTATCGCCGGGCATTTCGGGGTACCCCAGCCTTCCAGCCTGTCATCCAATGTCCCG
>Ga0209201_1000171_pt1 | contig 101659 bp, 78 predicted proteins | sample AD_UKC055_MetaG_FD_184411 | JGI IMG/M metagenome (GOLD analysis project Ga0209201, IMG submission 184411) | Active sludge microbial communities of municipal wastewater-treating anaerobic digesters from USA - AD_UKC055_MetaG (SPAdes) (version 2) | ecosystem: Engineered > Bioreactor > Anaerobic >...
CCGGAGAACACCCTCGCCGCCGACAATGGATCGTCATCCATTGTATCCCAAATTGGGGTGTACGCCTATGCGGCCGACCTGTATTCAATTATCTACTTACTGTCTGGAGACTATTTTATACGAGGAGCGGCAAATTTTATGGAAGAAAATATCCCTGTGCTGATCGTGTATGAGGGCGCGCTTTCGGGCACTCGTTGGCCGCTGGATCGGGATCGTCTCACGATTGGACGCGCGCCCGATTGTGACATCGTGATTTTGGAGCGGCAGGTGTCGCGCTATCACGTGCGGATTGAACGGGACAGCGAGGGCTATTTGCTGCATGACCTGGGCAGCAAGAACGGCACCCTGGTCAACGGCGAGCCGGTGCACGGACAGCCCTATCGCTTGCGTGATGGCGACGAGATTGTACTGGCGACCGCTCTGCGCATGGGATTTGTGGCCGGCGATGCGACGTTGCCGTTGGGAGGATTGTTGCCGGCCGCGCCGGAGAGCCTAATCGTGGATAAGGAAGCGCGCCGTGTCTCGCTTGGACGCCGGGAGCTGGATCCGCCGCTCTCGCCGTCACAGTTTGCGCTGTTGGTCCTGTTGATGGAATCGCAGGGCGACGTTGTCAGCCGGCAGGATGTGGTTCGTGCGATGTGGCCCGATGCTGCCGGCGGGGTGACGGATCAGGCCGTGGATGCGCTGGTGTATCGCTTACGTGAGCGTCTTGCGGAGCTGGATCCAGAACACAACTACATCGTGACGCTTCGCGGGCACGGGTTTAAGTTTGTGATTCCGTCGTGATGTTTCGCGTAGCCAGAAACCTCAAAAAGGAAAGAATGGGTTTCAAGCGATATTTCACAGAAGTTGAAAAGGCTATGCGAAATGCATCGCGCCGCCCGGCCAAAAAAAATACAGCCACGGGGTGGAGGTCTACCCCGTGGCTGCTATCAGGCATTATCGAAGATTAAAGCGCGCCGGACAAAGGGACGCTGATAAAGCCCCGTGTCCGCGACGCTTCAGTGCTGAAACCTGACGGCGTTGCTTTCCGACAGACTCTACCGGTCGCTTCCCAAAGCGTGGCGGTAGATGTCTTCGTATTCATCGTCTTGCTTGCGCGACATCCGATTCTTGCGGGGGGTGGAGGGCTTGGCTCCCGCCGGCGTGCTCTGCGCCTTGCGGAAGGCCTGCTCCATGGGAGACAGGAAAGCTTCCTCCTCCCCGTCCTCCACCGGCGACGCCTCGCCCAAATCCAGCGTCAGGTCAATCTGCCGCTTGTGGCGATCGAGGCGCAAAATGCGCACTTCAACTTCCTCATTTTCCTTCACGACATCGGAAGCCTGGCGCACGTACTGCTGGCCCATGTCGCGGATGTGAAGCAGTCCCGGCTTTTCAGCGCCGAGGTCCACAAAGGCCCCGTAACGCTCCAGCCGCACGACTTTGCCCTTGCGGATTTGCCCCTCTTCGAGATCATTCCAATCCACCTCAGCCGGCTCGACCATTGTGAGGCCGATGCGCCCCGCTTCCGGATTCACATCCAGCACCCAAACCGTCACCGTGTCACCGGGCCGCACCTTGTCGGTGACTTTGCTGACACGACGATTTGCCAGCCGCGAGATGTGAACCATGCCCTCACGTTCCAGGCCGAGGTCCACAAAGGCCCCGTAGAGTTCCGTGCGCGTCACCTTCCCGGTCAACCGCATTTTAGGGCGTAATTCTGAAATTGAAGTTGGTTGAACAATACTTTCTTCCGGCATTCATTCACTCCTGTGTTTAAATCCAAAACCACATTATAACGCAGGCAAAAATGCTGTCAACCTGGCCTTTGCGCGTCAGCGGTCTTCTTTGCTCTCCCGTTCAATGCGCCGTTCGGCGTCGCGCTTGGCAATCGTGGCGCGCTTGTCGTATTGTTTCTTACCCTTCACCAGCGCGATTTCCACTTTGGCGCGCCGGTTCCGCAGGTACATCCGCAATGGAACGATGGTATACCCCTTTTCCTGCACCCCACCGAGGAGCTTGTTGATTTCCCGACGATGCAGCAGCAGTTTTCGAGGGCGCACGGGGTCCACGGCTTGACGCGCGCTCGCTTGCTCATAGGGCGCGATATGCACACCCATCAGCCACAGTTCCCCATCCCGCGCCATGACATACCCCTCGCGCAGACTCACCTGCCCCGCTCGCACGGACTTGATTTCCGTGCCGGTGAGGGCAATCCCCGCCTCGTGCTGCTCCTCGATGAAGTAATCGTGATAGGCCTTGCGGTTAGTGGCGATAATTTTGATGTCGTCCAACTCTGTCTCCTGGCGCTGGCTATGTCCCTTCTATTTCTCTTCTACGAGATACTGGATCGCGCGCTGAAGCTGGGGGTCTTCGCCGGCCGGCGTGTCTTCGGGGATGGGCGCTTCGATGTCGGGCTTCAGGCCGGCGCCATGGATGCTGTGATTATTGGGCGTGTACCAGCGCGCGATGGTCACACGCAATTGCGAGCCGTCGCTGAGGTCGTGCGGCAGCTGCACCGAGCCTTTACCCAGCGTCTGTTCACCAATCAACACGCCACGGCCGCGGTCCTGGATGGCTCCCGCGACGATTTCGGAGGCGCTGGCACTCCCGCCATTGACCAGCACAACGAGGGGGATGGTCTCACCCAGGTCGCCTGACTGTGAGGTGAAGGTCTGCTCGCCGCCCCCCGAATCGCGCTCGACGGCGACGACCCCTTTATCCAGGAACAAATCGCCGATCTGAATTGCCTGGGTGAGGAAGCCACCTGGATTATCGCGGAGATCGAAAATCAGGCCCTCCGCACCCTGATTCAGCAGCGCTTGCAGGGCCGCGGTGACCCGGTCTGTCGCCGTGTCGTCGAATTCGGTGAGCTGGATATAACCGATGTTGTGCTCCAACATGCGCGAATCCACCGTCGGCATGACGATGCGGGCACGGCGAACCGTCACGGTGAACGGCTCAGTTTCATCGGGACGCGCGATTTTCAGGGTGACCTCGCTGCCTTCCGGGCCGCGAATCAGGCCGATCGCCTCGTAGAGGCCCATGCCCACGATGGAGACGTTGTCTACCTCCAGGACCAGGTCGCCGGCCTTGAGGCCGGCCGCCTCGGCCGGCTGACCCGGCAGGGGCCGCACGATTTCGAGATAACCGTCCTCGCGCATTCGCACGGTCGCGCCGATGCCCTCGAACTCGCCCGTGGCGTCCTGATTCCAGATCGCGGCAATGTCCGGCTCGATGAAAGTGGTGTACGGATCGTCGAGCGTCATGAGCATGCCTCGAATCGCCCCGTAGGAGAGCGTTGCCCGATCCGGCAATCCGCCGTAGTATTCTTTGTCGAGGATGTCGAGGACCTCGCGCAACATGTCGTAATTCAGCGCCTCATCGGTTCCCGACTCCGAAGAGGAAGGTGCGGTTGTCTCCGGCGTGGCTTCAGTTTCCGCAGGAGCGGACGTCGTGGGCGTCGCCGTCGTGAGCGCGTGAGCGGTCCCTCGACCCACAAGGACGCCGCCGGCAAAGGCGCCGGCGATGAGTCCCAGCACCACAACCGCAATCAATACTCCCAAGAGCACTTTACGCATAATCATCTCCTCAGCGAGTCAGCTGTTCGCACATTTCTACGTTGTTCAACGGCGGCATTCCCCGGCCTGGAAACAGGTCAGAGCCGCTTCGAGCGCGGCGTCGGCGCCGGGGCGCGGTTCCGCGGGGACATCGGGCAGCAGACCCACGCCGTCCAACCGGACGCGCGCGGGCGTGAGCCAGACGGCGTGAGTCACGTGCAGCATGGAACCATCTGGCAGGGAATACAGCGCCTGGATGGAGCTCTTGCCATACGTCTGCGCGCCGATGAGGAGCGCGCGGCCATGATCGCGCAACGCCGCCGCCAGGATCTCCGACGTGCTGGCGGTGCCGCCATCCACCAACACCACCAGCGGGCCGGTGAACAGCGGATCGCCGCTGGCCTGGACCTCATGTTCCTCAGTCTCGGTCACGTCATAGTACACCGTCGCGCCAGCGGGGAGAAAGACCCCCGCGATGGCATTGAGGTCGGCCAACATGCCGCCGCCATTGCCGCGCAGGTCGAGCACGAGCGCGTGCGCGCCCTTTTGGAGGAGCTCGCGCACCGCCTGCGGGACCTCATCGGGCGTCTGCGTGGTAAACAGCTGGATGCGCAGATAGCCAACGTCGTCAGTCCCTTCGACCATGCGCCATTCGGTGGACGGTTGCATCGTCTCCTCGCGCGTGAGAGTGAGGGTGATCTCGTCTGACGTTCCCTCGCGCCGCAGCGTGAGCATGACAGCACTGCCGACCTCGCCCTCCAGACGCGCCGCGACCGCTTCGAGAGTCTCGGATGCCTGCAGGCGCACCCCATCAATGGCGAGCAGGCGATCCCCTGGCCGCACGCCAGCGCGCGCCGCCGGCCCATTTTCGTTAGGGGTAAGGGCGATGACGCCTGTCTCGGCCCACCACAGACTGACGCCGATGCCGCCATAGCGCCCCGAGAGCCGCTGCTGCTCCTGTTGTGCGGGGGCAGGGTCAAGGAGCACCGTGTAGGGGTCCTCCAGCGTCTCCAGGAGGCCGCGAATCGCGCCACGGAAGCGCACGGAGGCCGGCGGCAGGTTGCCGTAGTATTCCGCCGTGACAAGATTCCAGGCCTCATCCAAGAGCGGCAGCGGCCCGCGGCCAGGACGGGGAATGTAGAGATCAGCGGTGGCTGTGCCCACCCACACGCCGCCGATGAAGACAAAGAGCAGGACGACGCCGAGCGCCGGCCTGCCCCAGGCAAGAATTTGTCGCCACGAAAATCGTTTCACGCGCTGTATTGTAACACACTCAAGAAGAGTTACAAGGGTAGGGGGCTTGAAGGAGGGTGTGGACTTTAATTTACAATCTATCTGGAGATAGGAAAATCAAAAAAATCTACAAATCAGCGGACATCAAAATCTCTTGCATGGCGAATATAGCGCGACCCTCAGACGGTCCGAGAATGACTCACGGATGAACAGGATGTCACGCATCAGAACAAGCAGGAGCCGCGAGCTGTGAGTAGAAGGCCGGCACGGCGCGGGGATGATGCACGGCGCGCCTGACCTGACCTGTGACCTGACCTGTGAAAGGGAGCACTCATCAAAGGGGTGCGGGAAGGGCCTTGAGAAAGGCCTGACGCGCCCCGTTCGAACTTCCGACTATATAGATTATGTTATTTCCAGCCCGACAAGGGATAACGCCGTGTCAAGTCAATGTAGTCGGAAGTTAGCGTGAGCACCATTAACTAACCCGTGCTCACCGGATGGGGATTCGATGCCCGGCCGCAGAGGCACTGCCGCGGACGTGAGAGAATCGGCGGGAGATTTTGCCGGGCCGTGTTGAGGCATCGGCGAGGCAAGGACGCCTTGAGTTCAACGCAGAACCGCCCAATGAATCAAAGAGCTCGCAGGTACAACAAAATATTCTTTTTCTGTTTATTGTTCACTTTTCTCTGTTCTCAGGCTTTCAATCCTGGTCAGCCTTTCAAGTACTTCTTTTTCCAATCTCCCCCACCCTGCTGCAACTGGGTTTTCGCCTCAGCCTGCCGGGGCAACAAAATGTCCTTTACCAGGTCCTCAAGGCCGATCGCTGACCACAGTTCCATCGCTTGCTGATACAACTCAATCGCATCCTGAGCTCTGCCCTCTGCCAGAGCGCAGTCCCCCAATCGGTACAAGGCGCGCGCTTCACTGTAACGATCCCCAATAATCCGGTATGTTTCCAAGGCAAGATGCAATTTGTTTTGTGCCTCATGAAGCTGCCCTGCGGCCCGGTCTAAGTCGCTCAACGCCAGCAGGGTATTGGCTTCGCCCACGCGGTCGCCCACGGCGCGGTAGAGCGTGAGCGCCTGGGCGTAGGACGCCAGCGCCGCGTCCCGCTCATCGCGGAACGCCTGCACGTCCCCCAGGGCCTTCAGGGTATTGGCTTCGCCCACGCGGTCGCCCACGGCGCGGTAGAGCGTGAGCGCCTGGGCGTAGGACGCCAGCGCCGCGTCCCGCTCAGCGCGGAACGCCTGCACGTCCCCCAGGGCACGGAGGGTATTGGCTTCGCCCACGCGGTCGCCCACGGCGCGGTAGAGCGTGAGCGCCTGGGCGTAGGACGCCAGCGCCGCGTCCAGGTCCTTGCGGAACGCCTGCACGTCCCCCAGGGCACGGAGGGTATTGGCTTCGCCCAGGCGGTCGCCCACGGCGCGGTAGAGCGTGAGCGCCTGGGCGTAGGACGCCAGCGCCGCGTCCAGGTCCTTGCGGAACGCCTGCACGTCCCCCAGGGCACGGAGGGTATTGGCTTCGCCCAGGCGGGCGCCCACGGCGCGGTAGAGCGTGAGCGCCTGGGCGTAGGACGCCAGCGCCGCGTCCCGCTCATCGCGGAACGCCTGCACGTCCCCCAGGGCCTTCAGGGTATTGGCTTCGCCCAGGCGGGCGCCCACGGCGCGGTAGAGCGTGAGCGCCTGGGCGTAGGACGCCAGCGCCGCGTCCAGGTCCTTGCGGAACGCCTGCACGTCCCCCAGGGCCTGCAGAACGTTGGCGCGCAACTGTGGGTCTGCGACGTCTACTCGGAGCGCCTGTGTCAACCAGTCATACCATTCTTCCCACACGCGAAAAACGTTGTAAAGCCAGTTGCGAGGCTGCGTTGCCAGCTGCGCCAGCAGCTCCCCCTCCCCCGCCTTCATGGCCCAGCCTGCCGCGGCCCGCAAGTTATCCAGCTCTACCTCCACGTGAGGCGCCGTGTCAGGGTCGTCGGTAGCATGAGCCTCGAACAAGGCGAGGATCCATCCTGCAAGCAAGCGTTGCGTTGCGGATTCCTCTCCCGTCTCGCGTAGCCGCTCGCCAGCATAATCGCGGAGCAGGTCATGCAGACGCCAGCGTCCGGCAGCACGTTCCGGCGGCAGGACCAGGGAGGCATCGCTCAGGCGCTCCAAAATCCTCACGGCTTCGGGCGCGTCGCACTGCCACAGCGCTGCGGCCAGGGCGGGAGTGAAGCCGGTTTCCGCGCAAACGGCGAGACGACGGAAATAGCCCTGGTCTGCTGGAGACAACTCCGTGTAGCTCAAATCGAAGTTGGCGCGAAGGCTTTGCAGGCGTGCGTCGCCCTCGCGCAATTGCTCAAGCCGATTGGTAAGTTGAGCATTGAAGACCGCGATGGGGGTTTTGGAATGTTTGACCCGGCGCAGCAGCCGCCGCGCAGCCAGATCCAGCGCCAGGGGATGGCAGGCGCACAGGCGCACGAGCCCCCTGGCTGCTTCGGGCTCGCGCGCCGCGGCTTCCTCCAATCCAGGGATGCTGCGCAGCAACTCAAGCGCCTGCGGCTCCGACATCACATCCAGCACTATCATGCCGCCGGCCGGCACTGCAGGCAGGTTCAGGCGCGAGGTGAGCAACACAGCGCAAGGCGGCGAGGGCGGCAGGCAATAGTGCAACGATTCAAGAAAGGAACGGCGAATATCGTCGAGGACGAGCAGGCGCACGGGGGATTGGCGAAATGCCGCGCAGAGGATCTCATAATTCTGTTGCGCATCCGCCGTCGGCGGCAGGGTCACCCCCAAGGCGCGGGCCAGGCGCTGATGCACATCAGAAAGGGGACGGTCAGCCACGTCCAGCCACAAGACGCTTTCCGGCGCGCTTTCGGCCATTTCAGCCACCAGATGGCGTGCGAGTTCCGTCTTGCCCACCCCGCCCATGCCGCCCACGCCCACAATGGCCGTCTGCTGGCGCTCACCGATACGCCGACGGATCTCGTCCATGATGGGGCCGCGGTCAATGAACTTCAGCGCATGGGAGGGGGGAAGGCCGCTTCCCATCGGCGGTTTTTTCAGCTCAGGAGGGAGAAATTTCCATTCCACATAAGTTTCCGGCCGTTCCACATAAGTTTCCGCCTGAACCATTCGCTCCACTGCACCAGGGCTGACCTGCGCCGGTCCCCCGCCGGTGTCCACCGCCACGGAAGAAGGCGCAGCGGGAGATGCAGGTGTGGTTTCTGAGGATTGACCGGCTTTCTTCTTCTTTTCCTCGATTTCCACCCACGTCTTGTAAGCATCCAGGGCTCCTTTAGCGAACGCCAGAAGGCCCGCCGCTGCGACCCCGATCAGACTTGCCAGCCCCCCCGGCTGCGAGCGCCAGGCAGGAAAAGCCAACCAGCTCACCAGCACCACGACGAGGAGCAACACCCCGAAGATCAGCAGCGGTTTCAGCCAAACACGCATATAACCTCTCCTTCTCCACTCACGGCGCACTACTCACGGCTCACAATTCCCAGTATATCCCCCTTTTCACTGCATGGCAATCTGACCGCCTGCCGCCGTTGGCAATCTGGAAATTTGGGGTATGCTGGTTGCTGGATGCTGGATGCTGGATGCTGAACATGACCGAGAAGATTTTGGTGGTCGAGGATGAAACGGCCCTGCGGGAGACGCTGGAGTACAATCTGGCGCGGCAGGGCTATGAGGTGCTCAGCGCCGCGGATGGCTTCACGGCGCTGACCCTGGCGCGCGCCGAACAGCCGGACCTCGTGCTGCTGGACGTGATGCTGCCGGGACTGGATGGCTTCGAGGTGTGCCGCCGGCTGCGGCGCGAGGCCTCCATGCCGATCCTGATGCTCACGGCCCGCGCCGACGAGGTTGACAAGGTCGTCGGGCTGGAGATCGGCGCGGACGATTATCTGACCAAACCCTTCAGTATGCGCGAGCTGCTCGCGCGGGTGAAGGCGCAACTGCGGCGCGTGCGGCTGCTGCAGGAAGAGCCCCCTCCCCTCCTCCCGGCGCCTCCCGAGCAGCTGCGTTTCGGCGATCTGCTGCTCGATGTCACCCGTCACGAGGTCTATCGCGGCGAAACGTTGTTACACCTCACGCCCAAGGAATACGAGCTGCTGCACTACCTGGCGAGCCATCGCGGGCAGATGCTCACCCGAGAGCGCATCCTGGAAGAGGTCTGGGGCTGGGAATTTGCTGGTGGCACCCGCACGGTAGACGTGCACATCCGCTGGCTGCGGGAGAAGCTCGAGGAAGACCCGGCAGCCCCGCAACGCATCGTCACCGTCCGCGGCAGCGGTTATCGTTTCGAGGGATGAATTCATTGTGAATTGTGAGAGGAAACCCCATGTGGCATTATCGTAGCACTCGCAGCCGCATCACGACGCCGTTTGTGGTGTTGATCATTGTGGCGACAACGGCGCTCGCCCTGTATCTGTCCCATTATTTCCGCCAGGCCTATCTGGCGACGCTGGAGACGCGGTTGCTGGCCGATCTGCGCGTCCTGGAGGATCAGCTCCCCGCCTACGACGCCGCTGACGATCTCGACGCTGTGACGCGGCATTACCGCGAGCTGCTCGACGTGCGCGTGACGTTCATCGCCGCCGATGGCACGGTGTTGGGGGAATCCGACTATGACCGGGCCACGATGGACAATCACCTCTACCGCACCGAGGTGCAGCAGGCGCTGGACCAGGGCTCCGGCAGCAGCATCCGTTACAGCGTCACCGCGCGCACCGACGTGATGTACGTGGCCCTGGCGTTGCAGGAGACCGCTGCGCCAGTCCGCATCGCACGGCTGGCACTGCCCCTCGTGGAAGTGCAGGCCGAACTGACGCGCCTCAACCGGGTGATCCTCACGACGGCGCTGGTCGCCATCGGCCTGGCGGTGGCGCTGGCATTCCTCATCGCCGACCGCACCACCTCGCCGGTGCGCCAGCTCACGATGATGGCGCAGCGGGTCGCCGCCGGGGATTTGAGCGCGCGCCTGTTGCCCACCACCGAGGACGAGGTCGGGCAGCTCACCCGCGCCTTCAACGTCATGACGGAAAAGCTGCAGGACCAGATCAACGCGCTGACGACCGAGCAGACCCGCTTGAATGCCATTCTCGATCACATGGCCGACGGCGTGATCATCGTGGACACCGAGGGCGTGGTGCAGAGGCTCAATCCCGCCGCCACGCAAATCCTCGACGTGACGCCGGAGACGGCGGTGGGAAGCACGTTTTCGGCCCTCGCGCGCCATCACCGGCTCATCGAGCTGTGGCTGCGATGTCAGCGGACGCAGGAGGAGCAGCGGGACGCCATTGAGCTGGATCACGACAAGGGGCTGTTCCTTCAGGTGATCATCACCCCCCAGCAGACGCCGGCCACGCCGGGCTATCTCGTCATCATGCAAGACCTCACCCGCATCCGCCGCCTGGAAACCATCCGCCGCGATTTTATCAGCAACGTCTCGCACGAATTGCGCACGCCGCTGGCCTCCCTCACGGCGCTGGTGGAAACCCTGCAAGAGGGCGCGATAGAGGATCCCGTCATAAGACAGCGCTTCCTCGGTCACATCGAGCGGGAGCTGACGGCGATGACCCAGATCGTGGAGGAGCTGCTGGAGCTCTCGCGGATCGAGTCCAACCGCGCACCTTTCTTCATGCAACCGACCCTCGTGGAGACTCTCGTCGCTGGGCCGGTGGAGCGCATGTTGCCGCAGGCGGAACGCGCCGGGCTGACGCTGACGGCCGAGTTGCCGGCCGACCTCCCGCCGGTGATGGCAGACGCGGAGCGCATTCAGCGAGTGATGACAAACCTGCTTCACAACGCCATCAAATTCACGCCTGCCGGCGGGCGCATCGTCGTTTCCGCGCAGCGCGAGACGGGCAAAGTCGTCATTGCCGTGAGTGACACCGGTGTGGGAATCGCCGAGGAAGATCTCTCACGCATCTTTGAGCGTTTCTACAAGGCCGATCGCGCGCGGTCGTCCGGCGGGACAGGCCTGGGACTGGCGATCGCCAAACACATTGTGCAGGCGCATCGCGGGCAGATCTGGGTGAAGAGCGTCGAGGGGCACGGTAGCACCTTCTATTTCTCGCTGCCCACCGCGTAAACGCTTTTGTCCCCCACCCCTTCTTTTACTGGGTTTTGCTGGCGAGCTGCGCCCGCCTGCAAAACCTTTTTTTATTCTTCTTTCACTCCTCAGCGGAAACGCTGGGGGAGCGAAATTGTTTACACGACCTTAACCTGGCCTTGAAACGACGTTAAACCTTCTGTGGTAGGATGCCGTTTGTACGCGACAGCGTACGCAATTCGATTCTATTACAGAAGGAGTAAGAGACATGCGTCGTTTCTGGTTCATTACCATCGTTTTAACGCTGGCCCTGGCCGCGTGCAGCGCGCCAGCCACTCCCACGGCTGCGCCAACTCAAGCGCCGACTACGGAGGCTGCGCCGACTCAGGCGCCCACCACAGAGGCTGCCCCGACCGGTCTGCTGCCCGAGGTCAACCCGCTGGAGGTGAAGGGGGACATCATCACCGCCGGCAGTTCCACGGTGTTCCCGCTCTCCGAGCGGATGGCAGAACGCTTCCGTGATGAGGGCTACAGCGGCAACATCACCATTGACAGTATCGGCTCCGGCGCCGGCTTCGAGCGCTTCTGTGTCGCCGGCGAGACCGACATCGCCAATGCCAGTCGCGCCATCAAGGATTCCGAGATCGAATCCTGCCGGGCCATTGGCCGTGAGCCGATCGAATTCCGTATCGGCACCGACGCCCTGGCTGTCGTGGTGAGCAAGGACAACACTTTCATCACCGATGCCACGTTGGAAGAGCTCGCCGCCATCTTCACTGCCGAGAAGTGGTCCGACGTGAATCCCGCCTGGCCCGACGAAGCCATCCTGCGCTTCATCCCCGGCACGGATAGTGGCACCTTCGATTACTTCGTCGAGGAAGTGTTCGAGAACGATAAGACCCCGCTGCTCAGCAGCAAGAACCTGCAGCTGAGTGAAGACGACAACATCCTGGTGCGCGGCATCGCCGGCAGCCCCTACGCCATCGGCTTCTTCGGCTACGCCTACTACGAGGAAAACCGCGACCAGCTCCAGGTGCTCTCCATCAACGGTATCGCGCCGAGCGCGGAGACGGTGGACAACCATACCTATCCGCTGGCGCGCCCGCTCTTCCTCTATTCCGATGCGCAGATCATGCGTGAAAAGCCGCAGGTCGCCGCGTTCATCAACTTCTACCTCACATACGTGAACGAGGAAATCAGCAGCGTCGGCTACTTCCCCGCGAGCGAGGCCGTGCTCAAGACCTCGATGGAAACCTGGCTCAAGGCCCAGGCGCAGTAACTCGCCGGGCTGCGTGAATCTGGACAGCACAAGAAAATGCCTTTGCAGCGGCGTCCCTCGCCGCTGCAAAGGTGCTTTAAGGAGGAGGATCTTCCTGGTGGCTACCACAAAAGCAACAAGTTTTCGGGCGCTGCGCGGCCTGGCGACCGATACGGCGACGTCGCTGCGCAAGCGTCCGCGACCGGGGGAAACCGCGATTCAGAGTTTCCTCTTCGTCTGCGGCGCGATCTCCATTTTTACGACTGTCGGCATCATCTATGTACTGGGGCATGAATCCATGCTGTTCTTTGCCAGTCCCGAAGTGAGCTTGGTGGAATTTTTCACGAGCGCCCGGTGGCAACCGGCGATCCTGGAATTCGGGATTCTGCCACTCTTCAACGCCACGCTGATGACGAGCGGCATCGCCCTGCTGGTGGCCCTGCCGTTGGGTCTCAGCGCCGCGATCTATCTGAGCGAATACGCGACGCCGCGCGTCCGGGGGGTGCTCAAACCGATCCTGGAGGTGCTGGCCGGCATCCCCACCGTCGTGTATGGCTATTTCGCCTTGAGCTTCATGACGCCGCTCTTGCGGAGCATTTTTGGCTTCAACACGGTGGAGATCTACAACACCGCCTCCGCCGGCCTGGTGATGGGGATTTTGATCCTGCCGCTGGTGACCTCGATGAGCGAGGACGCGCTGAACGCCGTGCCCGACAGCCTGCGCGAAGCCGCTTACGCCCTCGGCGCGACCAGGCTGGAAACGGCGGTGAAGGTAGTGGCGCCGGCCGCGCTTTCCGGCATCACCGCCGCGTTCATCATCGCGGCCTCACGTGCGGTGGGCGAGACCATGATCGTCGCGGTCGCCGCCGGCGCCGGGCCGAATTTCACCTTCAACCCCTTCCAGGCGGCGGAGACCATGACCGGACACATCGTCCGCATCAGCGGCGGCGACCTGAGTTACGATTCCATTGACTACAACAGCATCTTTGCCATCGGGCTGATGTTGTTTTTCATGACCCTGGCGTTGAACCTCATCAGCGCTCGCGTGGTGCGGCGCTTCAGGGAGGTATACGAATGACGACATCTCGCTTCGATCCCCAAACCCCACGACGCCATCGCCTGGGGCGCGTGTGGAGTGCGCTTTTCCTGGGAGCGATCCTCATCGCTATTCTGGCTCTGGGCGCGCTGCTGTACGACATCATTGACGGCGCCTTCGGCCTGGTGGCGATCGAGAACCGTGTGGACCCCGCCAGCCTTGCCATTGAAGGTGTCCCGCTGGAGGATCTGAGCAAGGAGCAGCTCACCGCCATTCTCGCGCAACACATCTCGGCGGGACTGTTGCGCCGCCTGGAACACGATCAGCCGTTTGAGGAGCGCGATCGCGCCAGCGTGTATGCGCTGGTTATGGAGCGAGTTGTTGAGCCGAAGATTGTGAAGACCTGGTCGCTCACCGCCTCACTCACCCAGCGTGCTGCCATCGAAGCGGAAGTCGCCGAGAAGTACCCCCAGGCGCAACTCGAATTCCGTGCCTGGATCAATCCCACCTTCATCCAGATGCCGCAATCGAGTAAGCCGGAGATTGCCGGCGTGCGCACTGCAATCCTCGGCTCCCTGTGGACCATCGCGCTCACCCTCATCGTGGCGTTTCCCGTCGGCGTCGGGGCCGCGATTTATCTGGAAGAATACGCTAGCGACACCGCTCTCAATCGCGTCATCCAGACCAACATCAACAACCTGGCGGGCGTGCCCTCGATCATCTACGGGATGTTGGGGCTGGCCATTTTCGTGCGGGGATTGGAGCCGTTCACAAGCGGGACCCTCCTCGGCGTGGCGGATCCCACGACCGCGAATGGGCGCACGGTGCTCTCGGCGGGCCTCACGCTGGCGCTGCTCATCCTGCCGCTGATCATCATCAACGCGCAGGAGGCCATCAAAGCGGTACCGGCCTCGTTGCGCGAGGCCAGCTACGGCCTGGGCGCGACCCGTTGGCAGACGATCTGGTATCACGTCTTGCCCAACGCGCTGCCGGGGATTCTCACCGGCACGATCCTGGCGATTTCGCGGGCGATCGGGGAGACGGCGCCGCTGGTGGTAGTCGGCGCGTCGGCCTTCGTGGCGCTGGACCCCAGCGGGCCGTTTTCCAAATTCACCACGCTGCCTATCCAGATCTATCAATGGACCACGCGCCCGCAGGATCAATACCGCAACCTGGCCGCAGCGGCCAGCCTGATGCTGCTGGTGCTGCTGCTGAGCCTGAATGCCGCCGCCATCTTGCTGCGGAACCGATATAGTAAAAAGTGAGAAGAGAGAAGTGAGACGAGCGAAGAAAGAAGAGAGAAGTGTATTTATGACTCACCACTCACGGCTCACTCATTTCAGGGAGGATACATGTTGAGTTTGTTAAATCCAGTTCGCACGCACCCACAGGTGCCGGCTCCCGTCGCGGCCTTGACATCAACGGCGGAAATGGAAATGGACGATTACGCCATCGAGACGCGCGCCCTTTCCGTCTCCTACAGCGACTTCCGCGCCGTGCACGACATCCAGCTGCGCGTTCAGCGCCGGAAAATCACCGCCTTCATCGGCCCCTCGGGATGCGGCAAGAGCACGGTGCTGCGCACTTTCAATCGTATGAATGACTTGATCCCCACCGCGCGGGTCGAGGGCGAGGTCTTGTTAGGCGGACAAAATATCTATGCCCCCGAGGTAGACGCCGTCGAAGTGCGTCGGCGCGTCGGCATGGTCTTTCAAAAGCCTAATCCCTTCCCCAAAAGCATCTACGAGAACGTGGCCTGGGGCGCGCGCATCAACGGCTACCGGGGCAGCATGGACGAGCTGGTCGAACGGACGTTGCGCCATGCGGCTCTGTGGGACGAGGTGAAGGACAAGCTGCAGCAAAGCGCGCTGGCGCTTTCCGGCGGGCAACAGCAGCGTCTGTGCATCGCCCGCGCCATCGCCATCGAGCCAGAGATCGTGCTGATGGACGAGCCAGCCTCCGCGCTCGATCCCATCGCCACCCTGCGCATCGAGGAGCTGATGCGGGCGCTGGCGCAGGAGTACACCATCATCGTCGTCACGCACAACATGCAGCAGGCCGCACGCGTCTCGGATTACACCGCCTTCTTTATGGTGGACGACCAACGATCGGGGTACCTGGTGGAACAAGGGCCTACCCGCGAGATCTTCACCAATCCCAAGGACAGGCGGACGGAAGATTACATCACGGGTCGGTTTGGATAATGTAAATTCGGGGCACAATTATGGACAAGCGAAGCGTGTTGTTTCTGTGTACGGGAAATTCAGCCCGCAGCCAAATGGCTGAGGGCCTGGTCAATCACTTTTTGGGCGAGACCTGGGATGCCTTCTCCGCCGGCGTGACGCCGGCAGAACGTGTTCATCCCCTGGCGGTGGCCGTCATGGCGGAGCTGGGCGTGGACATCTCCGCCCAGATCCCCAAATCCCTCGACGGATTCCGCGACCGGCATTTTGACGTGGTAATCACGCTCTGTGATCACGCCGCCAAACATTGCCCGGCGTGGTTGGGAAAGGGACAAGTCGTGCACCTCGGCTTTCCGGATCCGGCCGCAGCGGAGGGCGGCAACAGCGCCAAACTGCAGATTTTTCGCCAGGTGCGGGAGGCCCTGCAGCAGCAAGTGCTGGATTTTCTGGTACAATGGGAAGCAGATACCCCACAGTTTCACCTGAATTGAGGTCGGCCCTATTGAGGTCAGGTATGGAAACAAGAAGGACTTTCGACAGAGAACTGCAATCGTTGCAGGATGAGATGCTTGCCCTGGGAAGCATGGTGGAAAATGCCCTCATTGAATCGGTGGCGTGCCTCAAACGGCGTGATTTCGAGGGCTCGCATCGCCTCGTGGCGCAGGATCGTGTGATCAACCGCAAACGTTATGCCATCGAGGAACAGGTGCTCGTGTTGATCGCCACCCGGCAACCCATGGCGAGCGATTTGCGGATTCTCGCCGCCATTTTGGAGATCGCCGGCGAGCTGGAGCGCATCGGGGACTATGCCAAGGGCATCGGCAAAATCAACCTGCTGATCGGGGATCAACCCCTGCTCAAGCCGTTGATTGACGTCCCCATGATGGCGGAGCAAGCGCGTTCGATGTTGCACCGGGCGCTGGATGCCTTCATCCGCCGCGATGTAGAGCTCGCCCGCGCCATCCCGCAAGAGGATGACCTTGTGGACGCGCTCTATGAGCAAGTCTACCGCGAGCTGCTCACTTACATCATGGAAGATCCCCGCAACATCGAGCAGGCGAATTATCTGCTCTGGGCCGCGCATAACCTGGAACGCGCCGCCGATCGCGTAACCAATCTCTGTGAGCGGGTGGTCTTCACGGTCACGGGGGAATTGACTGAGCTGGACGTCAAGAAGGAATCGCAGCTCGACGTGCGGTAGGAGCAGTTCTCAGAGGCCCGATAGGCCTTTGCAATTCGTAACTTCAGATTTCCCTCCCCAGCATTTCTGCTGGGGAGGGAAAGAAAAATAAAGAAAATTTTCACAGCCGCCGGATGGGATACAGATCGCCCGCGACGAAGCCCCGTTCGCGGTAATAGGGCCGCGTCCCTACCGCCGCAATGACTGCCAGCTCGCGGAACCCAGCCTGACGCGCCAGGTCCGCAGCCAACTCCAGGAGCCGCGTTCCCAGCCCGCGGTGTTGTTCCCCCGGCCCCCGGCGCCCCAATTCCTGCGCCGGTCCGTACACGTGAACCTCACGGATCATGGCCGCGTCGCGGATCTCCGGGATGGGGATCTCCACACGCGAAGCGTGGGGCAACGAGAGCCGCAGGAATCCCGCCAGGCGTTCTTCGGGGGTCAGCGCCTGCAGGAAATGCTCCTCGGTGGCGTCCGTGGCGTATGTCACGTCCTCGATCCGCAGCGCGGCGGCCGATTCCTCCTCCCAGCCGCCAGGCACCTCGGCGCCGTGGCTCTTTTCCCCGCCGGCCCGCACCTCGCGGCAGCGGATGCACTCGCAGCGCAGACCGCGCGCTTCCATTGCCTGTTGGACCACTTGCCGCAAATTGCTCTTGCGCGTTCCCGCCACGATGTACGAGGCTGGAATGTCGCGCATCAGGCGGTTGATGCGACAGTAAGGCGGCGTCAGCGCCTTGCACTGCACCAACAGCTCAATCAGCTCCGCTTCCGGATAGGGAGCGTACTCGCCCGTTTTCCACAGCTCGTAAAGCGCCGTGCCCTCGATGAGCGCCGTCGGATAGATTTTGAGCTCATCAGGGCGCAGCGCCGGGTCATCCCACAGGCGCGCGAAATCGGCGAGGTCGGATTCGACGGTCGCGCCATAGAGATTGGGCATCCAGTGCAGCACGATCTTGAAGCCCGCCAGGCGCAACAAGCTGACCGCGCGCTGCGTCTGCGCGAGGGTGTGTCCCCGCTGATTGAGCGCCAGCACGCGATCGTCGAGGCTCTGCGCGCCGAGTTGCACCTTGGTCACGCCGCTTTGACGCAGCGTCAACAGCGCCGCCGGCGTGATGAAATCCGGCCGGGTCTCGATGACCAGCCCCACATTGCGGTGCGGCGCCTCCTCGTTGCGCGACAACGCCTCTTGCAGCGTCGCGGATTCCGTCGTGTTCAGCGCGTCGAAACAGCGGCGGAGGAACCATTCCTGATATTCCGGGGGATAACATGACCAGGTTCCGCCGAGGATCAACAATTCTACCTTGTCCACGGGATGCCCGATGGCGGTGAGCGCCTGAATCCGCCCGGCGGTCTGAGCGTACGGATCGTAGCCGTATTGGAGGGCGCGCAACACGCCAGGCTCACCATCAAGGTAGCTCTTCGGCGCTTCTTGCTGCGCCGGGCAGAAGATGCACTTTCCGGGACAGGGAAAAGGCTCGGTGAGCACGGCGACCGGCGCCACGCCGGAGATCGTCCGCACCGGGCGGCCGCGCAGTCGGCGCTCCAAATCGGCGCGGGGCTGCAACGTCCCCTCGGTCACCAGCTGCCGATACGCCTCCAGCAATTGGGACTTGGCATAAGTCCCCGTTGGGCTGGAATACCGCCGCAGAATGTTGGAGTAGTCCTCCGCGTCTTGCGGCAAGGCCGCAATCGCATGGAGGATGTGAAGCACGCGCTCCCGCTCTTCGGGGGACGCCAGATCCAGTTTTGGGGGGACGCCACCTTTTACCATGGGGCTTATTATAACTCAAACGCGGCATTCTTCCGCGGCATTCTTCCAGGGTCTGGGATGCGCCCTTTTCAATTGCGCGCTTCTCGCATATAATACTTACATGCAATATAAAGTCATAAAACAGCTCAACGATTTGAATCATAATTTCTACGACCGCTTTGCAGAGAGTTTTGCCGACTCCCGCGGCGGCAACGAACCGGGCATGGAACGGGCGCTTGCGGGAATTGCGCCGGGCAGCCGGGTGCTGGAGCTCGGGTGTGCCCAGGGACGCTTTGTGCGACGGCTTCCGCCTGGGTGCGACTATGTCGGGCTCGATTTTTCGGCGCCGCTGATAGCCCGCGCGGCAGCGGAACCTTCACCGGCGTCGGCGCGCTTCATCGTCGCCGATCTCATGGCCGACGACTGGCCAGCGCAGCTCGACCCACCCTATGACGTTATCCTTGCGCGAGCGGTGCTGCATCACATTCCGGGATATAATCACCGCCTGCGCGTGCTCCGACAGGCGGCCGCACTACTGACACTGACCCCGACCGGATGGATCCTCATGGCGAACTGGCAATTCTTGAACGTCGAGCGCTTTCGCGTCCGCCTGCAGCCCTGGGAGAGCCTCGGCCTGAGTGAGGCGGACGTCGAACCGGGCGACTGCCTGCTCGACTGGCGGCGGGAGGGATGGGGACTGCGCTACGTGCATCACCTCGGCGCGGAGGAAACGGAACTTTTGGCGTCTGACGCCGGTCTGAAGATTGTGGACCGCTATACCGCCGATGGACGCGAAGGAAATCTCACCCTGTACACGGTGATGACGAGGCAACTGCAATGAGCAAACAGGGCACAACGTTCAATCTCCGGTCCTTGCAACGCCGAATCGCATGGATCATTGGCCTGATAGGCCTGGCGCTCAGTGGCTGTGCGCCAGATCAGACGCCCCCCCACAGCCGTGGCCGCCGTCCCCCTGGGCGCCGAAGTCACTCCGACGCCCGCCGAGAAGGCGACACCTTCCATGTCGGCGATGTTGTCGTTGCTCATCACCCCCGCGGTCGCCAAACCCGGCGAGACCATCTCGATTCACGGCGACGGCTTTCAGCCCGAAGAACCCATCATGGTCGTGGTGCGGATTGCCGAAGCCTCGTATCTCTATGGCGCCCAGGCAACGGAAAACGGGGACTACGCGCAGGAGATCATGCTGTTCGACACACTCCCGCTGGGGTCCTCCGTCATCATCGAGGCCAGAGGGCACGAAAGCGGCTGGCAACTCCAGGGCGTGATGCAAATAGCAGCGCAACCATCAGGCAATTAGCGGCAGGACTGACGCGATCCTACCTCACCACTCTGTACAAGCGCGCGCCGTCGTGATCGTAGACGACCTCAAGCCATCCCCATGCGACCAGCGTGTCGAACTTCGCCAGGCCCTCTGGAGCCATGAGCAGCCGTTCGTAGGGCGTCAACACCACATAGGCGGCTTTATACCGCTGTAGAATCGTCCACGCGGTCTGTGGATCCGGGGTGTCGTAAAAAGCTCGCACGTCCGCCTGCCGCGCTTCGACCGTCCCCGCCGGCAGTTCCATGAGCTGCTGCACTTGATGCCAGCGCCATCCCACGACCGAGGGCAAGCCGGTGTAGATGCTGACCCGATTGCCCCAGGTGATGTATTCCACCGCGGCGTTCATCTCCATGAGGGTCGGCGAACCCGGAATGTTGTCTTGCAACCAGCGGATGAGCGCGTAATCGGGGGCGAGGGAGAGGGAAGCACCGTTCTCATAATGCTGGACAAACGCCAGAGACGCCGCGCCATCGAGTGTGTGCGGCGCATCCTTCACCCAACGATCCTGGAGCTTCGCCGGAATGGCAAAGGCGGGATAAAGCGCGCTCAACACCAGCAGTAACAACAGCGCGCTGAGGATGACATCCCCTAACCACAGCCGTTTGCCGCTGACCCATGGGGCAAACCGCGTGTCGGCGGCGTCCTTGCCGCTCCATAAAAACGTCCACACGCGCTCCTGAGCCACCGCCGCGGTGATGGCGAACAGCATCCACACCTGCATGTACGGCTTGAAGACCGTGTTCATGCGCCCCAGGTCGCCCTTGAGCACGAACATCTCCACTACCAGGGTGATCGTCAGAGCAGTTCCCACCCAGAACCAGAAGGTGCGCCACTGAGGTCGCTGCTCAGGCGCCAGGACCAACAACGCAGCCATCACGCCGAGCGGAACGACGATCCAGGCAATTTTCACACCCACAAACAGCAAGGTCAACGTGAGCAACAACACGCCGGCACCTACTACCAGGAATTCGACGTGCAGGGATTCCCCCAGACGTCGGTGTAGCCGCTGTATCATCACCCGTCCCTGCGCGAGGGCGAGCACCAGCAGAGGCACCACGAATTGCCCATGGATGAGGAAGTATTCGCCCGGCAGGCTGCGCCGTCCCCGCCAGATTTCCACGGCGCCATACGCGGCCACGTAATTGGCACTGAAAGGCCGGAAGAGCAACGTCGAGAAAGCTCCTATCGCCACGGGAATGGCGAGCTGATAGAACGGGAATCGAGTTTTGGTTTTCTCTGAGGCGTCCGACGTCGCTCCCGGCGCCAGCAGCGGCAGCAATGACCCCGCGGCCATCAACAGCAAATAGGTCGGATAGTCCCAGGTGTTGGTTGCCTGCAGCGCGCCGGCCGTGAGTCCGGCGAGGACGATGAGCGGCAACGACTGCCGGAAGAAGCGCCACGCGGCTAAATGCAGCGGGAGGGTGCGCGCGGGCCATTTCGGCGCGCGGCTCAGCCCCCATTGCAGGGCGATGCCCAACGCAACCTGCGTGAGGGGCAACGAGATCGCGTGCGCGTGCAGATCGCCGTAGAGGAAGGTGAAGAGCGGGAATTCGGTGATCGGCCCCGCGCCTTCACCCGGTCCTGCCGGCATGATGCGGGTCGCGTTCCAGTACCACCACTCCTGACGGAAGGGAAGCGTCTGCCCCTCTACCACAACTTTCCAGAAGCCTGCCGCCGCGGAGACCAGCAGCCGGTATCCCGGAATGAGGCTTGTGAATTGCACGTTCCCCACTTCAGCCAGGCCTTTCAGCAGCAACTGGATCTCCCCCAGGTTGCCGAGAAGCACCGTCAGGGCTACTGCCCACAGCCCCGCGCGCCGGCCCCGTCGCGCCCCTTCTGGCGAGGCCCCCTCCCCTCCCGACGCGAGGTTGGCCGCGAGCGTGTAAGCGCCGACGCCCGTCATGGCGAACAGCGTCGGAATTGCCAGGTTGTAGGCCAGCGTCGGGACGATGCCCGTGGCTTTGATCACCGAGCCGATGAGTACAAAGCCGAAGTAGTAATAGTTCATTTCCGCGCCCGCAAACCAGGGATCATAGGGCGGAAACCAGCTCGATTTGATGACGGCGTTCAGGTAGGCCAGGTCCATGGGCTTTTCGCCGCCCGTCACGAGATGGTAAAAATCTGGATTGCCATAGCGGACCAACACCCAGCCCAGATACAGGACCGCGAAAACCAGTTCGATGCGCACGAGGTCGCGCCAGCGCTGCTGCAAAAAATCATGAATGGAGGGCCAATGTCTGCGAGTAAACCATGCGGTGGCCAGGGCCCACAACAGCGCCAGAGCCCACAGCAGCAGTTGCGTGTGTTGCACCACGCGCAGGGAGGCTAATAACCACGCCGGATAAGCCCATAGCAAGATGCCCAACATCCGTGCCAGGCCATACCCGCGATCGCGCAACGCGGGAAAGAGGACGATCATCCAGGGGAATGCCAGCCAGGCCAGCAGGGCGAGCATCAGCCACCAGAAAAATACTGCCAGCGCGGGATAGCGGTTCTGCACCGCCGTCCGGTCGAACATCTCCGACCATGTGCCGCCGCTTTCCTGGACCGCGCGCGTTTCCTCATCCATCAGCAGGGAGACGCCCTTCGTCGCCTGCTTGGGCGTCATCCAGATCGCTTTTTCGGTCAACGAGAGCGGCAGCAGCGCTTCGGCGCGTTCGCGCGAGTAAGCGTCGGTCTTGGCAAAAATCAGCACGCGCGGATGGTCGTAGACGCTGAACGCCTCCTCCGCCACAGGATAGGGAATCGAGCAGGAGCGCGCGGTCGTGTAGCGCGCGGCCGGGACCCCGAACGGCGCCTCCTGATCCTCGAACTGACATGCGCCCAACGCGGGGAAGGAGACAAATTCCGCGACCGGCTCGAAGCCCAGACTGCCATCGAAGAGCGCCTGGTAGTACGCTACCGTGAGCGGATAGCGCTGCGGCAATCGCGCGATCGAGCCGTAAAGACGATTGCTGGAAAGGACGATGTAATCTACCTCTTCGAGCCAGGTGTGCAACAGTTCCCACTTGGCGGCGTCGTCGTTGTTGTAGAGCTGCATCGTCGAATCGCTGCTAGAGGACAGCCCTTTGTACCAGTCGTAGAACGGATCCTTGCCGTCAATGCGCACCGGCATGGCGTCATCCCAATGCTCATTGCCCAGCACCGACGTCCCCAAAGTGATCGGCGCCCCCCCTGTGAGGCGGAGGCGCACATAAGCGCGGGCGCCAGCCTGGAGCTGCAGCGGCGGCAGGGCCACCGTGAGCTTCGCAGGGGAGCTGCCATCCGCCTCAAGTGTGATTTCCTGCTGCGTGTGCACGGCGAGGAAGTCGGGATCGGTCGCCAACGTCACTTCGAGCCGCACGTCGCGCTGAGGATCGCTCAACTGGACTTTGTTGAGCGTGAGAGTATTGACGGTTCCGGCAACGTCCATGGTGAAGGGCAGCTGCAGTGGGCGCCCTTCCTGATAGAGGATGGCGTTTGGCTGCACCGGCACCTGGATCTGGAGGCCTTCCTGGGTGCGGACAGTCACGGCGGTGGGAATGTTTTCGAACATCCAGCGGGAAGCTTCCACGCGCGTGAAAGGCCGGACGTAAATCTGCATGAACGCCGCCGCCCAGACGAGAGTGCCGATCAGCACGCCCCATGGCGCCGCGCGGCAGAGCGCCAGCAAAGCGCGCTGCCAGCCATGCGTCGCCTTGGGCCAGGTCTGACGCGCCCAGGTTGCGAGGTGAATCAGTCCCCACGCGGCGAAAAGCGTGAATACCGGATAGAGCGGCAGCAGATAGCGCATGGATTTGACCCACTGCACTGCCTGGTAGAGGAAAAAGAGAGTGCCCCAGAGCCACGGTAAGGCCACGTCCAGCCGTTTCTCGCGCCAGCAGGCTCGCAGCATGAATCCCCACCCGCCCCAGGCAGCCAGTCCCAGGGGCAATCCCAGCCCCCAGAAAACCATGTTGACCCAGGGGAAGACGATGGGCGTGCGCGCCGTCCATTGATGCCCCGGCGGCGAGTCAATTTCACCGCTCACCAGCTGCTGAATGTACTTCATCGTGTTAAGCCATGAAGGCGACAGGCGCACATTCCAGAAGCCCGGCCCACTGAAGGCGTAGGGTTGGGCGATGCGAAATGCCAGCGCGGCGAGCAGGCCCGATCCCACAACGAAGGCCAGCATGGTTATCGTGTCAGGCTGGAGCCGCAACCGCGCGCCGGAATCGGTCTTTTCCCAACGCAACAGGCCGGCGAAGCCCACCATCCCTGCGACGGGCCAGGTGCTGATCTTGCACGCTACTGCCAGCCCGGTCGTGATGCCGGCGAGAAGCAAGACCCATCGCCGGCGCGGAGCCATGGCCATCACGGCGAAAAAGAGAGTCCAGGTGACAAAAACCGCCGCGAAGCTATCCACCACGAAGAAATGGGCGTGCTGGATGGGCAACACGGCAAAGGCGTAGAGCGCGCCTGCCAGCAGCGCCGTGCTCTCGCCGAATAAGCGCCGCGCCAGCAGGACCAGCGCCACCAACGTCAGGAGGTCCGCAAGCGTCGAGAGGTAGCGTCCCACAAGGTGAACGCCGCCATAGCCGGTGTACTGGCCGGGATAGCAGGGCTGTTGAGCATCAAAGAGCAGGCCGCGGACCAGCGCGGGGAGCCACACCGGGGTCTCGCCGCAGGCGCGGTCCAGCCAGGAGCCGGCCGCGCGCGCGGCAAATAACGGCAAAGTGCCGTAAACGTAACCGCTAAAGCCCCGGTTTTCGGGATTCAGCGGGGAGCTGGAAGTGTCCCAGTACTGCGATAACGAGGGGGGAAAATCCAGCGCCGCCGTGACCATGGTCAGGTAGCGCTCATCAGGATGTAAATGGGTGCCCTCATCCCAATCGAGTTTGTAGATGCGTACCCACCCTGCAGCGCAAAGGATCAAGGCCAGCAACAGAAGAAAGACGCCGTGTGTGATTGGCCGGGATTGCCGTTTAGGTTGCCGTTCTGATTGCATGGGAGCGATTGTAATGCGAAGAAGGGGAAAGACAAGCCCACTGGAGGGTCTCTATGCTATGAATTGTGGCAATCGGCGCAGAGGTAGAGAGGAACCAGTTGCGCGCAAACAATTTCGCATAGCCTTTTCTTTTTTTCTGGAATATAGATTTTCTAGGTTGAGATTGCATAGCGGTTTATGACTACGCGAAGCGCTACCCCCTGAAAAAGGGCGTGCCCTGTGCACGCCCTCGCCTTCGATACACCATTGCATCAATCAATTAGCATCGGACGTAACTCACGCATCGAGCCGCCAAAGGGACTCTCGCCCATCTGCGCCGACTCCAAAATCTCCAGGAGAATCTGCGCGCCCGTGCGCCCCGTCAGCGGACTGACCGCGATGCTCAGATCGCGCCGGAAAGAGGGCGTCAAATCATCGCCCGTGGCGTAGCGCACGAGCGCCAACGCCTGCACGGCATTGCTGATGGCGTAACGTGGTTCAAGCCGCTCCAGATCCTCGAAGAAGAACGCGCAGCTCGTGTACATCCGCTGGCGGTGAAACTGCGCCGCCAGCAATGAAAGCAATTGTTGCTGAGTCACCGTGGCTAAATACCTCAGATGATACTCCGCAAGAAATTGCTGCTCGGTCATCTTCCCCAGCACTACCTGGATGTAGGCATCGCGCACCGCCCACGGCGCCAAATCCCGAGAGCGCAGCAGCGTCGCGAAGATCTCGTCCATGTCGTGGGCCAGGTTATCGAAGGCGCGCCGCAGGGCGCCTTTCCAGTAGCCGACCCCGGCGGTGCAGGGACAGCCAGTCGCCCAACGCCCCAAATTATGCGGACAACTCCAGGAGGAATTCTCCACAATCTCGACCTCCGTCGTGGGGGGATGGTCGCGCAGGTACAGCCCCAATGTGGTGACCTCATAGGCATCCTGCGGCGTGGGTGTCATCAACTCCGTCAACACCTCCACGCCATGCCGGTGATGATGACCGAAGGTCTCGCCATCCGTCGCCAGCAGGGTGAGCGTGCCGGGCTTCCGCCAGTACAAGGTGGAATTGACCCACGCGCGCGCCTGTCTCGCGGAGGGCATGTTGAAAGCAAAGGCATTAGAAAGGCCCCGGTCGCGCACAAAAACGGTGATGTAACGGTCGCGCCCCAGGCGCACTTTGTAGGGGCCGCTGCCCGCGGACAGGTCGCCGCGCACTTGTTCCTCGGAAAGGACCACAAATTGCAGCCCGGATTCCACGACGGCGTTCAAAGTGTCGTAGTCCACCGCCATTTCGGGCAGCCACAGACCCTGGGGCTGATACCCAAAACGCGCGACGAAGCTGGCAATCCCCCAGCGGATTTGACAGCGCTTATCGCGCCCACGGGCCAGCGGCAGGATGGTGTGATGCACCGATTGAGCCAGGCCGTTGACGACGCCGTATTGCTGATAATACGCCTGCACGTCATGGACGATGCGTTCGTATACCGGCGGCGCATGCCGCTCCATCCAGCGCGCCAGGGTCCCGCCGAAGTTAAAACTGATGCGGCCAAAATTCCCCGCTTCAGCAATGGGCTGATAGCTTTCCGCCGTGACGCGCGCGTTCCAGTTGGGATAAGGAGCGGCCTCGCGCTCCTCACGGTACACGCCAGTAAAGGGGTCTTCACGAGGGGGTTGATAAAAATGTCCGTGAACACAGAAAAACGGCTTGACATCACCCATGATTTGTCGTCCCGAATCGAAGTTGAAGATCGAAAAGCCTGGTCTGTAGTCCTGGATCGAAGAGCGTGGCGTGACTCAGTGTTGCGCCTGCGCGCGGCGGTAGAGGTCCACGTAAGCCCGCGCGGACGCCGTCCATGAGAAATCGAGCTCCATCGCCCGATGCTGCAGCGCCTGCCATTGGGCCGGATCGCGGTAGACCGTCAACGCACGCTGCAGGGCATCCTCGAACGCCTCGACGGTGTAAGGCCGGAAGACGAAGCCGGCGCCGCGCTTGGGCTGCGCTGTCGCATCCACCACCGTGTCCGCGAGGACGCCGGTCGCCCGCACAATGGGGATCGCGCCGTAACGCAGCGCGATCATGTGCCCCAATCCTCCCGGCTCGTGACGGCTCGGCATGAGGAACAGGTCCACGCCGCCGTAAATGCGCCGCGCCAGCCGCTCATCAAATTTGATGAAGACGCGCACGCGGTCATGGAAACGCTGCTGCAAGGCGCGGAAACGCTCCTCGTATTCGGCGTCGCCGGTGCCGAGCAGCACAAATTGCACGTCCTGGGTGGAGAGCAACGCCTCCAACGCGGGCAGCATGAGGTCCAGCCCCTTGAGGGGGTCGAGCCGCGACACCACGCCTAACAGAGGCGCATCCGCGTGCACGGGTAATCCCACCTCACGCTGCAAAGCGGCTTTGTTCACCGCGCGCATCCGCAGCGTGGCGGCATTAAAGGATTGTGTCAACGCCGGATCCGTTTCGGGATTCCAGATCGTGGTGTCAATGCCGTTCAAAATGCCGAAAAGCCGATCCTGCCGCTCGCGCAACAGGGCCTCCAGGCCCATGCCGTGCTCCGGCGTGAGGATTTCACGGCTATACGTCGGACTGGCGGCGCTCAAGACGTCCGCGCGCGCGATGCCCTGCGCCATCCAGTTCACCTGTCCTGGCGGCTCGACCGGCAAATGTTCCAGCTCCTGCATCTGCGCGAAGGTCAAAATCAGCCGCCCGCACAGCCCCTGATACGCCAGATTGTGAATGGTGAAGAGCGTCGCCATGTCGCGGTAGAAGGGGTCGTGCTTACCATAGACATCGAGCCAGGCGACGACCGGCGCGGTGTGCCAGTCATGAGCGTGAATCACATCGGGCTTCCACCCCATCGTCCGCTCCAGCATCTGCATCGTGGCAATCACAGCGCGCGAGAAGAAGGTAAACCGCCGGGGATCGTCGTTGAAACCGTAGACTTTTTCGCGGGTAGACAGGTATTTCTCGTCCCAGATCATGTACACAGGCAAGGCATCAACCGCCGTCTCCAGCAAATGCACCTGCTCCATTCCCGGCCCAAGCGGCACGGCGATGGAATTGCCGACGCGCTGCAGGGAATACTCCTTGCCGACAGTGTTGCCGTACCGGGGCAACATCAGCCGCACGTCCACATCCAGCCCCTGCAACGCCTTGGGCAAGGAACCTGCCACATCCGCCAGACCGCCCACTTTGACAAACGGCGTCGCTTCCGCTGCGAGGAACAGCACCTTGAGTTTTTTGTCGTTCATGATATGCACCTCGACTTCCTTCTCCAGGGAGACCCCAGAGAGACCGGTAAAATGCCGTCATGCTCTGGTAACGGCAGCGCATCGAGATCGTGGCCTCAAGCAAGACCGAGGCTTATTTTCATTATAGTCGAGTTTGGAGAAACGGCAACGAAATCGCCGACAAAAAGTTTGCAGCGCTTTCCTCCATGCTATAATGGAGGTATGGAAACGTGGGGACGTGTCCAGGGCGAACGTGAGTGACTCGCTTTTTCGCTGATTCGCCTTTTCGCTTTCTCGCTGATTCGCTGATCTCTATTTTCGAAGGAGTCCCTATGACCGCAAAACCGAAGTACATCATTCTGCTCGGCCCGCCGGCTTCCGGCAAGGGCACCCAGGCCACGCTCGTCCGCGACATGCTCGCCCTGCCGCACGTCGCCAGCGGCGATCTCTTCCGCTACAACCTGCGCCATCAGACCGACCTGGGCCTCAAAGCCAAGACCTACATGGATCGCGGGGAGCTCGTGCCGGATGACATCACCATCGCCATGGTGCTGGATCGGTTGGCGCAGCCCGATTGCGCGAAGGGCGCCCTGCTCGACGGCTTCCCGCGCACCATCGCGCAGGCCGAAGCCCTCGAGGCCGCGCTGGCCGCGAAGGGGCTGGGCATCAACCGCGTGCTCAACATCATCGTCCCCGACGAGACGCTGATTGCGCGCATCACCGGGCGGCGGCTCTGTCGCACCTGCGGCGAACCCTATCACCTGCTCTTCAAAAAGCCCAAGGTGGAGGGCATCTGCGACATTGATGGCGGCGAGCTCTATCAGCGCGACGATGACACCGAAGCGACGGCCCGCAATCGCCTGCAAGTCTACTGGAATCAGACCAGCCCCCTGGTGGATTACTACCGCAAACGCGGGCTGCTGGTAGACATTGATGGCGACCGTCCCATCGAGGCCGTCACGCAGGCGCTGATCGCGGCAGTCGCCGACCTGTAACGCGCGGCCTGGTATCAGCCGGAGGGAGCGCGAGCTGGCAACAGCGCCGCGTCTCCCTCCAGCGCCATGCGCTCGCCAGGGGAGGCGTCCATGCTGGAAAAGGTGGATCTGGATCTGAAGCTGGAGAAATCCGAATATCAAGCGCTGGCCCCCGCCCTGCAACGGCGCCTCAGCGACCTGCAGAAGGCCTGCTGGCGCGCTGAAGTCCCGACCCTCATCGTCTTCGAGGGCTGGGACGCCGCGGGCAAGGGCTCCTCCGTGCAATTGTTGACGCGCCATCTCGACCCGCGAGGATTCACCCTCTACGCCATCCAGGCGGCCCGGCCCCATGAGCAACAAGTCCCCTGGCTCTGGCGCTTCTGGCAGCGGATTCCCGCCTACGGCGAGATCGCCATCTTCGACCGCAGCTGGTATGGACGGGTGCTCGTGGAGCGCGTGGAGGGCTTCACCCCCGAGGAACGCTGGCGCCGCGCCTATCGGGACATCGTCAACTTCGAGCGGACGCTGGCGGACGACGGCGCCGTCATCGTGAAATTCTTCCTGCACATCAGCAAAGCGGAACAGGCGCGGCGCTTTCGCCGCCTCGAGGCCGACCCCCGCACCAGCTGGCACGTCCAGCCTGAGGATTGGGAACATCACGCGCGCTACGACGACTACGTCATTGCCATCGAGGAAATGCTCGAACGCACCGACACGGAATGGGGGCCGTGGACGCTGGTCGAAGCGACCGACCGGCGTTGGACGCGCTATCGCATTCTGACAACCCTCATCGCGCGGCTGGAGGCGGCGCTGCAAAGCCGCGGCCTGCCCCTGCCGGAGAGGCCCGCACGTGCCGACGAATCCGCCAACACTTCTCCCTCTATCCCGCCGCCAACGGCGGAAGGGGAAGCTGCGGCGCCGGAGGTGGACGATGCTCCCTGAAGTAGATCTCACGCAGAAGCTCGCCCCCGAAATCTACGTCGAAGCGCTGCCGCGCCTGCAGCTCCAGCTGCGCGCGCTCACCCGCGAGCTGTACGATCAGCGGCGCAGCCTCATCATCGTGATCGAAGGCTGGGAAGCATCCGACAAAGGCGGCATCATTCAACGCCTCACTGCGGAGCTCGACCCGCGCGGCTACGAGGTGTTTCGGATCCTGCCCGCGACGGGGGAAGAACGCCGACGGCACTATCTCTGGCGCTTCTGGCAGCTGCTACGCCCCGCCGACGAGAAGCAAGTGCTCGTTTTCGACCGCAGCTGGTACGGGCGCGTGCTCGGCGAGCGGGTCGAGGAACTGTGCCCCGAAGAAGCGTGGAAACGCGCTTACCGCGAGATCAACGAATTCGAGGAGCAGCTGCTGGATTTTGGCATTCTGATCGCCAAGTTCTTCATCCACATGAGCCGGGAGGAACAGCTGCAGCGGCTGGAGCGACGACGCGATCAGCCGGATGCGTTATGGCGGCTCACGGCGGAAGATTGGGCCGAAAACGCCGCCTGGGACGCCTGGGCAAAAGCGATCGAGGACATGTTGCTGCGCACCAGCACGGCCCTGGCGCCGTGGACCGTCGTCCCCGGCAACGACCGCCGCTTCGCGCGGGTGAAGGTGTTGGAGGAATTGACGCGCCAGTTGAGCCGGGAGCTGGCCTATGCGCTCGTGGCCGAAAAACCGCCCGCCATCACGGAAAACACGACGGCGTTGGGCAGCGTCAAGAAGAAGAAAAAGGGAAAAAAAGGCAAGAAAGCCCCAAAGGGCAAAAACCAGAAGGCCTGACCCCTGGTGTTCTTTACGGCAACGTCACTTCATCCAGATTGCGACCCTGCAACACCATCTGCGCGAAGATCTCCGGCAGTCCCTGCTGGCGGATCGCGCGCGCGGCCCGCTCGACGTCATAGGCAACACGGTAATGCCGCACCTCGAAGAGGTCCCGTTTGAGCTTGAGGATCGCGTAGGAAGCTCGAGGGTCGCCGTCATCGGGACGCCCTACGCTGCCGGGATTGATGAACCACACGCCTTTCGCCCGGCGCACAAAAGGGCGGTGCGAGTGCGCGCAGAGGACAAGGTCGTCCTTCACCAACGCGGCGAGCTCCCGCAACCGGGCCTTGGGCGTCTCTGCGTCCAACCCTTCCTCGATGGAGGCCGGGCTGCCGTGCACCAACAGGACGTGCTGTCCCTTGACGCGCAAGCGCGCCTGTTGGGAAAGAGCGCGCAGATAGGCCCGACTCTCAGGCGAGAGCTGCTCATACGCCCAACGGAACGCCAGGAATCGGTCGGGATCCTTCACCCCCTCCCAATTGCCCACCTGCTGCTCGAAATCCAGCACCTTGAGGTCGTAGTTGCCCAGGATGCTGAGCGCTTCCGCTTCACGCAGGGTACGCACGGCCTCTTCAGGGAAAGCGCCGAAGCCGACCACGTCTCCCAAATTCCACAGGGCATGGACCTGGTGATGCGCGGCGTGCGCCATGACGGCCCGCAGGGCGGGCAGATTTGCATGCACATCGGCAATGACCGCGATCCGCACGGCCAGATTCCCCCCCCCCGGTCAATCGGGGCTGCTCAACAGCCCGCGATGCTCCAGCAGCCACTGCTGGGAGTTGATCTCCGGCTCGCCCTCTGCCGGCACGAGCCGCACGTAAGAGCCATCCGCCTGCAGCTGCCGGGCCTGCACGTTATCGCACAGGTGGATGAAGAGCACGTGATCCCGCAAGCGCGCGCGCAGGATCGGATCCTCGATGGGGAACAGCGTCTCCACGCGCCGATCGAGATTGCGCGGCATGAGGTCGGCGCTGCCGAGGAACAGCTCCTCGTCGCCGCCATTGCGAAAGTAATAGATCCGCGCATGTTCCAGGAAACAACCCACCACCGAGGTCACGGTGATGTTCTCACTCACGCCAGGGACGTTGGGCCGCAGGCAGCAGATGCCGCGCACCTGCAAATCCACCTTGACCCCCGCCTGGGAAGCGCGATAGAGCGCCTGGATGCAGGCTTGATCCACCAGGGCGTTCATTTTGAAGGCCAGGTAGCCGTCACCATGCTCAGCGTGCCGGGCGATTTCACGCTCGATGCGCGCGATGAGCTCCTCACGCAGCCGGCGGGGAGCGACCAACAGCTTGCGATACGTGGTCTGGCGGGAATACCCCGTCAGCGCGTTGAAGAATTCGGTCGCATCCGCGCCGAAATCGGGGTTGGTGGTGAAGAAGCCTAAATCGGCGTAAATACGCGACGTCACAGCGTTGTAGTTGCCGGTCGCCAGATGCACATAGCGTTGAATGGCGTTCCCCTCGCGGCGGACGACGAGGCAGACTTTGGCATGAGTCTTGAAGCCCACCAGGCCATAGACGACATGGGCGCCCGCCTCCTCGAGCTCTTCGGCCCAGTCAATGTTGTTTTCCTCATCGCCACGCGCTTTGATCTCGACCAGGACCGCCACCTGCTTGCCGTTACGACACGCCGTCAGCAAGGCATCCACCACCGGGGAGTTGTTGCCGGTGCGATACAGCGTCTGCTTGATCGCCAGCACCTCGGGATCCACCGCTGCCTGCCGCAGAAAATCCACCACCGGGCTGAAGCTGTCATACGGATGATAGAGCAGGAATTCCTGCTTGCGGATCGCCTCGAAGATGTTGTTGGGCGGGCTGAGCTGCGGAGGGACCCAGGGTGCAAAGGGCGCGTCCTTCAGCTCCGGGCGCTCAATACGGGTGAGGCTCATCAAGTCCTTCAGTCCCAACGGCCCATCAACGAGATCCACCTGGAAGGGTTGCACGTCAAGATTCGCCGCCAGCCAATCGCGGATCCTGGCGGGCATGGTCTCACCAATCTCCAGGCGCACGACCGAGCCGAAGCGCCGCTGAGCCACGCTCTGGGTGATCGCCGCCAGCAAGTCCCCGGCCTGATCTTCCTCCACTTCAATATCGGCGTCGCGCGTCACGCGGAAGGGATACGCCGCCACGACTTCCATCTCCGGGAACAGCAGGTCCAGGTTCGCCGCCACGATTTCTTCCAGCCAGACGAACAGGGTCGAAGTGCTGGTCGTGGTGAGGCCCAGCAGCTCGTAATGCTCCTCGGCTTCTTCCTCAGCCGGAATCGCCACGAGACGGGGCAACACTTCGTCGGGAAGCTTCAGGCGCGCGTAGCGCTCGCCCTTGAAGGGATCGCGCACCACAACTGCCAGGTTGAGGCTCAGGTTAGAGATGTGGGGAAACGGATGCCCCGGATCCACTGCCAGCGGCGTGAGGATCGGCAGGATGAAGCGCTCGAAGTAGCGGCGCAGCAGCTTCCGTTGCTTGCCCTTGAGCTCGCTGTAGGAAAGGATCGTAATGTCGTGCTGTTTGAGTTTGGGCAGCACGTCGTAGCGCCAGCATTCCATGTGACGGGTGAGCTGGGAGCGCAATTCGCGGCGGATGGCGGCGAGCTGATCGGCCGGCGACATGCCGTCAGGCGGCGCCTCGACCGCCGTGCTGCGCAGCTGGCGCAACAGGCCAGAGACGCGAATCATGAAGAACTCGTCGAGGTTGTTGGCGTAGATGGCGAGGAATTTGACCCGTTCGAGGAGCGGATGGCGCTCGTCGAGGGCCTCCTCCAGCACCCGCTCGTTAAACTTCAGCCAGCTCAGTTCGCGGTTGATGAAGAGCCGGCGATCGTTGAGATCTACGGCGGAAGTTACTTCACGAATTTCAGACTTTTTCTTGGTCATGTTTCAGCGTCGTTAAAGCTGCCTTGGATATTAAGCGAACATTTATCGTAGACCCGCCAGGGCCCTCTTTCATTATAACCGAGATGCCGCGATTTGACGAGGGAATTACCCACAAATCCCCCTTGATCGCCGACGTCCCCTACCCCGCCAGAATCTCCTCCAGGTTGACGTCAGCCGTGGTCGTGTAGCGGAAATGCGCCCTGCCGACACGTTCCACCGGGCCGATGCCTACCGCCATCATGCCGGCGGTCAACGCCGCCTCGACGCCGGATTCGGCGTCCTCGATGACGGCGCATTGCGTCACCGGCACGCCCACCAATCCCGCCGCATAGACGAAGACGTCCGGCGCGGGCTTGGCGCGCACAACGCAGTAGCCATCAGAGATGCCATCGAAGAAATCGGGAATCCCCAGGCGCATGAGCACGGTCATGGTGTTGCGGCTCGCCGAACCGATGGCGATCTTCAAACCGTGCGCCTTGATCGCGTGCAGCAGTTCCCGCGCGCCGGGCAGAAAATCCGCCGGCGTGATGGAATCCAGCATGGCGATGTAGTAAGCGTTCTTGCGCGCCATCATTTCCTGGATTTGCTCCTCGGTGTAACGGGCGACGTGCTCGCCGAGGAGGATTTCCAGGGAGGCCCGCCGCGAGACGCCGCGCAACGCCTCGTTGGCCTGCCGATCGAAGGGGACGCCCTCCTCATCGGCAAGGCGCTTCCAGGCGAGATAGTGATACTCGGCAGTGTCGGTAATCACGCCGTCGAGGTCGAGAATAATGGCTTTGAGAGTCATAGGGCCTCCAAATTTAGGCCATGGGAAGGGAGGCTGAGGTTGCGGGGCTCAGGTCAGGCGCAACCAGCGATAGCCGTAGCGCGGCAAGGTCAGGGAAGCGCCTTCCGCAGCGATGACGGGCAGGGGCTCATCGGTGAGCACGTCCACAAGCGTGCGCCCCGCGACCTCCGTCAGCGGCAGGGCGACCGTCACCGCATCCGGCGCGAGGTTGTTCACCACGACAAAGGTTTCGTCCGCGTCCACCCGCGTGTAGGCCAGTACGGATTTGGGCTGCACGTCGAGCAGCCGCAACGTTCCCCGCCCGAAGGCGCGGTACTGCCGGCGCACTTTGAGCAGGTACCGCATCCGGTTCAGCAGCGAATGGGGATCGGCCTCCTGCGCCGCAACATTGACTTGCTGGTAGCCGTAGACGGGATCGTCAATCACCGGCAGGTAGAGCGCCCCGGCAGGCGCGTCCGAGAACCCCGCGTTGGGGCCCGCGTTCCACTGCATCGGCGTGCGGACGCCATCGCGGTCATGGAGCCAGATGTTGTCGCCCATGCCGATTTCGTCGCCGTAGTAGAGCACCGGCGAGCCGATGAAGGTGAGCAAGATGGAGTTGGCGACCTCAATGGCGGCGCGGTCATTGTTCAGCAGGGGCGCCAGACGGCGACGAATGCCCAGGTTCAGCCGCATGCGGGGTTCGGGCGCATAGAAGTCCCACATGAACTGCCGATCCTCCGGCGTCACCATCTCCAGCGTGAGCTCATCATGGCAGCGGAGGAAAGTCCCCCACTGACAGCCCTCCGGCAATTCCGGGGTCCGCGCCATGATCGCCTCAATGTCGCTGCGATCCTGCTTCGCCAACGCCATAAAAATGCGCGGCATGAGCGGGAAATGAAAATTCATGTGAAATTCGTCGCCGGCGCCGAAGTATGCGATCACGTCTTCGGGCCACATGTTGGCCTCGGAGAGCAAGAAGGTGCCGGGGGCATAGGCGTCCACGAAAGCGCGCAACCGCTTGCAATACGCATGGGTCTCCGGCAAATTCTCACAGCTCGTGCCTTCCCGCTCGAAGAGATAGGGCGGCGCGTCCACGCGGAAGCCATCCACGCCCAGGTCAATCCAATACTGGACCGTCTTAAGCATCGCGCGCTGCACTTCGGGATGGTCGTAATTCAAATCCGGTTGGTGACTGAAAAACCGATGCCAGAAATACTGCCCGCGGACCGGGTCGAAGCTCCAGTTGGAAGGCTCCGTGTCGAGGAAGATGATCCGCACGCCGCGATATTTATCGTCGGTGTCGCTCCAGACGTACCAATCGCGGTATTTCGCATGTTCCGGGTGTTGGGGATCGTGCGACGCCTGGAACCAGGGGTGTTGATCCGACGTGTGATTGATCACGAGTTCCACGAGCACGCGCAGGCCTCGGGCGTGCGCCGCTTCGAGCAGGGCCTTGAAATCCTCGAGGGCGCCGAAATGGGGATGGATCTGCGTGTAATCGGCCACGTCGTAGCCGTCATCCCGCAGTGGCGAGGGGAAAATCGGCAGCATCCAGATGGTGTCCACTCCCAGAGCCTGTAGATAGTCCAGCTTCGAGGTCAGGCCCGCCAGATCACCTTTGCCGTCGCCGTTGCTATCACAAAACGCGCGCACCTGCACTTCGTAAATCACCGCATCTTTGTACCAATCGGTTGTCATGGGGGTTGCTCCTTATAAGCAGGTAATGGGTGAGGGGTAATGGGTGAGGGGCGCCTCATCCATTGCCCATCTCGATGGCCTTGTAAATCTCCGCGCGATCCAGGTTGTCCGGCAGCGGGCCGATACGGGCGAGCTTGCGCCCGACGATCTCGCGCGCGAACAGCACGCAGCGCTCCAGCGGATGGCCGTCGAGCAGCGCCATCAGGAATCCCGCCCAGAAGGAATCGCCGGCCCCGGTCGCGTCCACAACTTTAACCGGCTGAGCGGGGATGAAAGTCTGCTGTCCTTCCACGGAGAGGATCATCCCGGCCCCGCCCATGGTGAACACCACCACGTGCGGCCCCATCTCGTGGAACCAGGCGATGTAGTGCTCCGGCGACTGCCCCTCGCCAAAGAGCCGCCGGGCGTCATCCAGCGAGGGCTTGGTGAGGATCGTGTAGCTCATCATATGCCGGATCACCTCTCGAGCCTCGCGGGTGTCGGGCCAGATGCGCGGGCTGTAATTGGGATCGAGGGAGATCAGTTTGCCCTGCTCTTGCGCCAACACGAAGGCCTTCTCCACCGCCGAGCGGGCGGGCTCGCGCGACAGGGGCCACATGGAGGCATGGACGATTTTGGCGCGCGCGATGGCCTCCTCGCTGATCTCGCGGGGTTCCAGGCGGAAGTCGGCGTCGCGGAACGGCTCGAAATCGGGCGTGCCCTTGGTGCGGGAGACGAAAATGATGCTCGTGCGCACGCGATGATCCATGACCATATATTGGGTTTGCACGCCCGCGCGGCCCAGCTCCGCCTTGAGGAATTGCCCAAAGGCGCCCATCCCCGTCTTGGAGATGACCGCCGCCTGTCCGCCCAATTTGGCGACGTTGGCAGCGATGTTCGCGGGCGAGCCGCCAGCAAAACGCTGAAACGTCGTCGCTTCCAGCAGCGACTCCGTCTCCTCGACCGAGATGAAGTCAATCAACGTCTCACCGATGACCAGCAAATCCAAATCACCGCCGGGAATGGATAGGTTCATAACCCCTCCTGCGAAAATGGCCCCGAATGAACACGAATTTCACGAATCAGATGAGAAATTCCTTTCACATTCCTGGATAGTGCACGCTCGTGTCAGCCGACGAACGGCCGCAAGGCCGCCAGCAACTCCTCGTCCCCCGCCGCCGGATTGCGGAACCAGGCGGGAATGGGCAGCAGCTCCGCCGGTCGGCGCGCGGCGGGAGCGGCGACGAGCTCCTCAATGACCCGGAGATACGCCGCCGCCGTGCGCTCCCAGGTGTAGCGGTCAAGCACTCGCTGCCGTCCGCGGCGGGCGAATTCGGCCCACGCCTCGTGATCCAGCACCAGGCGCTCCAGGCCGCGCGCGATGTCCGCCGGATCGACAGGATCCACAAGCACCCCGTACTCCACGCCGTCCTCGAACAGACTCTCGCTGGGACCGCCGTTGCGCGTCACCACGAGGGGCAGGCCCGCCGCCGCCGCTTCCAGGGGCGCGAGGCCGAAGGGTTCATACAGCGCCGTCAGCGCGAAGAGGGAGCCGGGGCGCTGCGCCAGAAAGCGATATGCCGCCGCCAACGCCGGCTGTCCCTGAATGGCAAAGGCGCTCACCTTCCCCCACAGAGCGTGAGCTTCAATCACCTGCCGGATCTGCGCCAGCACCGCCCGTTCGCCCGCGCTGGCCTGGGAATCCTCCCGCAGGGGATTTTCCAGAGCGCCGGTGAAGATGACGAGGTTCGCCGCCGCCTGCAACGCCGGCGATTGGGCATACGCCTGCACGAGCGCGAGGTGATTTTTCTTGGGATCGAGCCGGCTGGACGCGATGATCGCCGGCAACTCCCGCCGCCCTTCGGCGAGATCGCGCGCGAGCATGGCGCGCACGTGTCCCTGCACCAGCGCCTCGCCGACATAACGCGCGTCACGGCTGAACGTCAGCAGGTTGACCCCCGGCGGGATCACGACAAAACGCCGGTCATCGGTCACCTCCACGGCGCCGTGATAGGCGGGATGGCCATATTGCTCGAAGCGCTCCTGGCGCGTGCTGGTGATATTCACCGCCGAGCGGTTCATGCTCAGGCGCTCCGCCGCAATCCGCCGCGAGAAAAAATACTGCGCGTCGAGCTGCGCCAGGTTTTCCGCCGTCGGATGCAGCTTGTCGAGTTTCTGAGCGCCGAGGGAATGTCCGGTGAAGGTGAAGGGGATACCGGTCTCGGCCTCGATCAGCACGCCGCACAGGCCGCCGTCGCCGTAATGCGTGGTGATGGCGTCGGGACGCGGTCCACGGACGTGAAAGAATTCCAATAGCCGCGGGACCCAATCCTGCACCAGATGGGGCCAGAGCAATTCCTTGCGCAGAAATTCAGGCGGACCAGCGGGCAGACGCACGATCCGCACCCGTTCGGATTCGGGATAGCGATCGAAGGGAGCGGCGAACTCCGGCCATGCCGGATCCTGGATCTGGCGGGTGAAGAGGTCCACCGTGTGCCCCTGCGCAGCCATGGCGAGCGCCACCTGTTTCACGTAGACCAGCTGTCCCCCAAAATCAGGGTGCTCTGTCCAGTAGCTGTCTTTGGCGTCGAAATTGCCCTGCGGATTCAGAAATGCGATGTGCATACGCCCCTCCTCAGCGAATCGGCGAATCACTTACGTTTACACCCTGCAATTGTATGCTAAGCCGGTCAAAATACAAAACCGTGCGCCACCAGGGACGCAATAAACGCCCCTCAAGAGTCACGTGGCCCACTTGAGTTATAATGCCCCCATGGCACTTTGCAATTCCATGAGGGCCATGAGGGGGCGTTGCATGAGCGCTCCGATGACCGGTTAGAAAAGGATGATCTCAAATGTCGCATCGCTCGGCTCATACAAATCAATATCTGCTCGAAGGAGTAGCCATTCTGTCGTTGATCCTGCTGATTATCGCGCTCGGCGTGCTGCACGTCACGCGCCCGCCCGAGAAATTCACCTCACAAAACGCCACGCAGGAAAACACCGTCCAGGCAAAGGTGCTGGCGGTAGGCGATGAGACTGTCAGTGAGATGCCCACTGGCGAGCAGCTCTATTCCCGCGATATCGAGGTGCAAATTCTCTCGGAGGGACCCTTCAAGGGACAGACCATGACCCTCAATCAACGGCGGATGGATCAGACGAGTAGCATCACTCCCCGCGCCGGGCAGCGGGTGCTGATCATCCTCGCGCAGCAGCCCGATGGTCAAGTCGTTCCCTTCCTCGCCGATCGGGTGCGACTCACCCCGCTGGCGCTGCTCGCGGCGCTGTTCGTGGCAGTCACCCTGGGAGTAGGCCGCGGACAGGGATTACGCGCGCTTCTCGGTCTGCTGCTGAGCCTGGCGGCCATCGGCGGCTTCATCCTCCCGCAGCTGCTCGCGGGACGCGCTCCCCTGCTGGTAACGTTCGTGGGGATGGGTGCCCTGATGGCCGTGACGCTGTATCTGATTCAGGGGTGGAATATTCGCACACACACGGCCTTTCTGGCGCTGTTGGGCTGTCTCAGCGTCACGGCGCTGCTGGCGCTGCTGTGGGTTGAAGTCAGCGCACTCACCGGCTTTGGCTCTGAGGAAACTCTCTATCTGCAAGCCACCGGCATCACCCTCGACATGCAAGGACTTTTGCTCGCGGGCATCGTGATCGGCGCGAGCGGCGTGCTCGATGATGTGGTGCTCGCTCAGGCAGTGAGTGTTTACGAGATCGCCGAAGCCAATCCGGCGTTGACCGTTCGGGAGATTTTCCGCCGGGGGATGAAGATCGGCAACGCGCATCTGGCCTCGATGGTGAACACGCTGGTGCTCGCCTATGCCAGCACGGCACTACCCCTCATCATCCTGTTTGCGCTGTACACCGAGCCGTGGTATCTCACCCTCAACCGCGAATTTATCGCCGAGGAGGTTGTGCGCACACTGGTGGGCAGCCTTGGATTGCTGCTCGCCGTGCCGCTGACGACGGCCATCGCGGCGTGGATGGCGCCCCAGATGGGAGAGGCCGCCCGCTAACCGCCGGCCCGGTGACCTCACTCGCCCCATTCCGAGCGCAGTTGGGCCGCGAGGCGCCTGCCCGTAGGCGAGGCCGCGATGCCTCCCTGCGCCGTTTCCTTGAAACGCACGTCCAGAAGCCGGCCAACCTGCCCCATGGCGTCAATCACCTCGTCCGGCGGGATGACGCTCTCGACGCCCGCCAGCGCCAGGTCAGCGGCGAGCAACGCCTGTGCGGCGCCGCTGGCATTGCGCAAGATGCAGGGCACTTCCACCAGGCCGGCGACCGGGTCACAGACCAGTCCCAGCATGTTCTTGAGGGTGATCGCCAGGGCATGCGCCGATTGTCGCGGCGAGCCTCCCTGCAACTCCGCCGCCGCTGCCGCCGCCATCGCTGCGGCAGCTCCCACTTCGGCCTGACAGCCTCCCTCCGCGCCGGAAAGCATGGCCCGCCAACCGATGACTACCCCCACAGCGCCGGCGGTGATCAGCCCCTGCAGCACCGTCATCTCGGAAAGCCCCAGCCCCTCCTGCAAGGAAAACAACACGCCCGGCAGCACGCCCGAAGAGCCGGCCGTCGGCGCCGCTACGATGCAGCCCATCGCCGCGTTGACCTCGCCGACGGCGATGGCATAGAGCATGGCGCGGCTCAAAATCGGGCCGCTCGCGGGGGTGTGTCCCTCCTCCAGCCAGGCGGCCAGGCGCTGCGCGTCCCCGCCAGTCATCCCGCTGAGCGAGCGCCCCTGGCGTGTCGCCAGTCCCCGCGACACACTGTCGCGCATGATTGCCAGTCGTTGCTGGAATTGAGCGACAATAACCTCGCGCGATTGCCCGCTCACCTGCGCCTCAACCTGAAGCGCTACCTCATGCAGGCTGCAGCTTTGCGCCTCAGCCTGCGCTACCCACTCGGCAATGGAAGTCAAAGGTTTCATAGGACATCATCGTCGAAGACAATCCACAGATTGCACAGGTTGAGCAAGAAAAAATCTGGAACAAGCCACAGGTGGCACAGGCCGGGAAGATAACTCAAGCGTCGGTGATGCGCGGAACATAACGCACCCAACGTACCCATGGGAAAGTCGCCAGGCCTTTGGTCACGGCGGCGGGGACGGGATCATCCGTCTCGATAAGCATGATGGAATCGCCGCCCCGCTCTTTGCGTCCCACACTCAGAAAGGCCACGTTGATCTGATGCGCCGCGAGCCAGTTGGTCACCGCGTTGATGGTGCCGGGACGATCCTGCGAGACGATGAGGAGGGTGTGGTAGGCGCCGGAGAAATCCACCTCGTAATCGTCCACGGTGGTGATCAGCACCAGGCCGCCGCCAACCGAAGCGCCGGTCATGCTGCACTGCGTGGCGCCCGCCTCCAGGGTCATCCGCAGGGCGTTGGGATGGGCGCCAGGACCCAGATCGCAAGTCGCAAAGCGCACTTCCATCCCCGCCTGCCGCGCCAGCGCGAGGCTATCCCGAATGCGATCATCGGCGGTGGAGAAGCCAAGCAGGCCGGCGATGACCGCCCGGTCCGTGCCATGCCCTTTCCCCGTGAGCGCAAACGATCCGTGCAGCTCGATCAACACCCGTTCGGGTTGCGTCCCCAGGATCGCGCGCGCGATCTGTCCCAGGCGCACGGCTCCCGCCGTGTGCGAGCTGGAAGGTCCGACCATCACCGGGCCGATGATGTCGAACAACGAGGCAGGACGGGCGTCGCTCATCTACAGCAGCGGTTCCAGCCAGGTCTCAATGTCGGTGAACACCTGTTCTTTGCCGATCTCATTGAAGACCTCATGGCGGAAGCCGGGATATTCGTAGCGCGCCTTGCGATGAGCCGTAGCGTTCTCGAAAAAGGCGCGGCTTCCCTCCGGCGGGCAGATTTTGTCAGCCCCGCCCTGCACGATACACAGCGGCAAATCCACAGGCCAACGCGGCGCGCCCGCCAACGTCGCCTTCATCGTGCGCTGTAACTCCGCACCCAGACGCGGCGTGGCAATCCCGTGCACCAGCGGATCCTCGCCGTATGCCCGGACGACCGCTTCATCCCGCGAGAGCTCTTCCATGCTGAGGCCGGTCTTGACGGAGAGGCCAGGGGCGATGGCAGACAGGAGACGCGCCATCAGGAGCAAGAACGGCGAAATATCGCCGCTCTGCACCAGGGCCGGCGCGGACGAGATCAACGCCGTAAGGCCCGCCCCGTAATGCAGCCCATAATCCAACACGATCAGCCCGCCCATGCTGTGGCCGAGCAAAACCGTGGGGACACCGGGGTACTGACGCTCGATGACCTGCACGAAGGCCCGCACGTCCTCGCGGAAATCGTCCCAGCGCTTGATGTGACCTCGCGGGCCGGGCGACTGCCCATGCCCGCGATGATCAAAGCCGTGGAGCGCGTAGCCCTTGGGGACAAACCAGGCGATGAGATTGCCATAGCGCCCGCTGTGCTCACCGATCCCGTGCACAAAGAGGAGGTTGACCCGCGCCGGCCCCTCCGGAAACCAGGATTGACGGTAGAGCTCTAACCCATCATGGGTGGTGAACTTCCCTTCCTCGTGTTGCATGAAAGCCTCCCTCAGCAGAGTTCACTTCTGAAAACGTTTCAGTGCCGCATTGGCGGCGTCCAGATCAAAAGCCTCGGGATCAAATTCCGGCCCTACCCACTCCAAAAGCTCGAGGCGCTGATCATATCCTTCCTCTTGAGCCGGCTCCTCCTCGTCTTCGGCAGGGGGTTGAATTTCCCCCCTGGCCACCATGGCGAGAATTCCGACGATCTCAGCGTAACCCCAGACGCCGCCGCAATCCTCCGGCGGGCCGGCGCGTTTGCCCTTGAGGCAGATCGGGTAGGCGCCCGTCGGGTCGGCGGGAAGGATCTTTTCCACCTTGATGTCGTGCACCCAATCATCGCCGAAATCGTAGGTGTAGGTAAATTTCATCCCCTCTTGCAGCTCCAGACGGTCGAGGCGCATCCGATTTTCATCGCGCATCTCCAGTTCCATCCGCGACTCGCGATCCTCGGTAAACGATACGCCATTGATCTCGAACATGTGCAGGTGATAGCCTTCCCAACCGAACAGCACCTGGATGATGTCGTGCAACTGCCTCAGGTTGAGGTTTCCCCGCACCTGGACGCGCCGCCAAATCGGCGGATGCGTGTCGTGGATGCTAATGTGCAGCTGATAAATTGGACTGTCATTTGCCTTTGCCATCACTTCCTCCTTCGAAAATAGAGATCAGCGGTCAGCAGTCAGCGAATCAGCGAAAAAATCACTTGCGTGACTTTTTTGTGGGGTTTTGCAGGCGGGCGTAACCCGCCTGCAAAACCCTCTTTTTTTTCTCCCCCTCCCCGACGGCGCCTACGCCGTCGGGGAGGGGACAGGAGGCGGGGCAAAAGCTACAGCTCACAAAGGTTCATCCATCGCCGTCGAACTACCTGATGCCAGGCTGAACAATGACCGCACATTTTCATTTTCACACCTTCGCACATTTCCACGTGCCCGACCTATCCCGTCAACACCGCGCGCACGGCCTCCAACGCCTGATCTACAGCGTCGGCGTCAATCCAGTAGTGCGTCACCGCGCGGAAGCTGCGGGCATCGCGGGGGAGGATCAAGACGCCGCGCTCCTTGAGCCCGGCGGCGACGTCATCCGCCGTCAACGTCACGCTGTCGGCCAGCCGGAAATAGACCATGTTGGTGTACACGGGCTGGACCTCAATGCCGGGAATGGCCGCCAGACCCTCCGCGAGGCACTGCGCGCAGGCATGATCCGCATCAAGGCGCAGCGTCATTTCCTGGAGGGCGACGATCCCCGCCGCGGCCAGGATCCCCACCTGCCGCATCCCGCCGCCGAGCACCTTCCGGTTACGGCGCGCCTCGGCAATGAAAGCGGCGCTGCCGCACAGCACCGAGCCGACCGGCGCGCACAGGCCCTTGGAGAGACAGAACGTCACCGAGTCCACACCCCACACCAGCTCGCGGACGTCTACCTCCAGCGCCGCCGCCGCGTTGAAAATGCGCGCGCCATCTATGTGGACTTTCAGGCCGTAACGGCGCGCCAACGCCACGACCGCGGCGGTGTATTCCGCCGTCAGCGGCACGCCGAAGCAATTGTTGTGGGTGTTCTCCAGGCAAATGAGGCGTGTGCGGGGAAAATGGATGTTGTCGCCGCGAATGGCGCCTGCGATGTCCTCCAGGCGCAACGTCCCATCGGGCCGATTGGGCAACGGATGGGGCATGATCCCGCCCAGCGCCGCCATGCCACCCTGCTCGTAGACAATCGTGTGCGACTTGTCCCCCAGGATCACTTCATCGCCCCGCCCGCAATGCGTCAACAGCGCGACGAGGTTTCCCATCGTGCCGCTAGCGACAAAGAGAGCGGCTTCCGTGCCCAGACGCTCGGCAGCCAACGCTTCGAGGCGCTGCACGGTTGGATCATCCCCCAACACGTCATCCCCCACCTCCGCCAGCGCCATGGCCTTCCACATCGCCGGCGTCGGATGGGTCACGGTATCACTGCGCAGATCTACCACTTTCATAGGCAAGCCCCCTTTCCCCCATCCACCTCTGCCACAGAACTGCAGGCCTGAGGAAATTATAGTCCACAATCGGAGAATGGGCAATGGCGCTGTTCACCCTCGCGCTGAGCCCTTGCCCTTTGGCGAAAAAGGTGGCATGATAGGGACAGCACACCCCATCTGCCTGTAATACTTTTCCCCCTCGAGCGTCTGTATGAATAGAAGGGTGCCCTGAACGAGTGTGAAGAAGATGTCCGATGATCTAACGGATTTCGCCGCCTTCTATGACACTACGTTGCCGCAAGTCTACCGCTACGTGGCCTACCGTGTGGCGGATACCGCGACGGCGGAGGATCTCACCGCCGCGATTTTTGAAAGCGCGCTTCACGGCTGGAAACGGCGGCGCAAACCCGAGGCGCTCATGCCGTGGCTCTTTCGCATCGCCCGGAACGCCGTCATCTCGCATTACCGGCGGGATGGGCACCGGGAGCTGGCGCCCCTCGAGGCCGCCATCACTCTCCCGGCTGACGCCGAGGACCCAGAACAGCGCCTGCTCAAAGCCGAGCAGCGACAGCGTCTTCAGCAGGCGCTAGACAGGCTCAGTGACCGCGAACAGGATCTCATCGCGTTGAGATTCGGCAGCGGCCTGACCAATCGCGCCATTGCGCCGATTCTGGGCCTCAACGAGAATCACGTCGCGGTGCTCCTGCACCGGGCCCTGAAGAAGGTCCAGGCGGCCCTGGCAGAAAATCGGTAGGCCTCACTGCAAAGAGGGGGGTTTGATCCCAAAGGAGATAATAAAATGACACGAGAGGAAGCGCAGGCACAGGAAATATCCCGGCAGGTGGAGGCGCTCCTGAGCGGGCAGCAGGACGCAGGCGCCGATCCCTTGCTGGATACCGCCCGGTTGCTGGCAGAAAGCGCCCCCGCCGCGCCCTCGCCCGTCTTCGCACAGCAGCTGCGACGGCGTCTGTTACAGGCCGGCAGCGCACTGGCAGATCTAGCCCAAGAAAGGAGACCTCGTATGTGGAAACGCTTTGCGGCCGTCAGCATGGCGGCCATGGTGATTCTGGCCCTGGTGGGGGTACTGTGGCCCCATTCTCCGAGCGCGGAGCAAGTGCTGGCGCGCGCGGCGGAATCCACTGCCGTCCAGCCGGGGCAGATCGGGTATCAGGTCTACACGAGTGAGGGGAATCTCTACCGCGTGTGGCAGCGTTTCGAACTGGCGGCGGAAGACGACCTCATGTCTGTCCCCGTCGAGAGGATGATGATTCGCTACGCGAAAGACGACCTGACGTTCCAGCAGCCCCTCGAGTGGAACTATAGCGGCCCTACCCGCTTTTGCCGGCTCACAGTGACCGGCGAACAAGATCCCGCGGCAGACGCGGAAGGTTGCCGCACGGCCGCTCCCGTCGCAAATCCCTCCTCCGCCGAACCCGGCTACACCGAGGCCATGGATCCCACCCTCCGGCAGCGGATCGCGGAGGAATTGCGCGACGCGCCTGACGCGCCCGACACCTCGGCGCTGGAAACCATCCAGGTGCAGATCGAACAGCTCCAAAGCAGCGCGGACGCGGTGAGCATCACGCCGCTGGAGCTCGAGAATGGTCGCGTCTACGCCATCACCGGCAGCCAGGACGTCCCCTCCGCCGACGCGGAAACTGTCACGTACACCCTGTACGTTGACGCCAACACCTTCGTACCCACGGGTTTGCGCTACTTGATGAAAGAGAGCAGCGGCAAGAGCGCCACGTGGGAGGCGATGGTGCTGGACTATCGCATCTTCGACGCCGGAGAGCTGGAATTCGATCCCTTCGCGTGGCCCCCGGCGGGGTCGCCCTGAGCCCTTCACATCACCTCTGAATGCGCGTCCGGCGGGGACTTTCCCCCGCCGGATCGTTTTGTTTTCCCCTTGCCCGGTGCACGCCGGCAGGCCGCGGTTCAGCGAGTGTCGGCGCAGATTCATTTTTTGTTTATGGCTCGGAGTTCTTGACAATGTCAGGAAAGGCGCCTATAATGGGAGAGAATTACGATGTAAGCGCCAGTAAGACGGCTTGGCGGCAAACTCGGGCTTAAGAAAAACGCTGTCCTGCCAACTTTGATATTGAAAGAAGAAGACCGCAGCAAGGAGGTAACACAATGATCCAGCAGTTCGCAGGTAAGGTAGCGGTTGTAACAGGCGCCAGCTCTGGCATCGGCAGGGCGAGCGCCCTGGCATTTGCTCGAGAGGGGGCAAAAGTGGTAGTCGCCGATGTCCTGGTCGCGGGGGGCGAGGAAACGGTCCGGCTGATCCAAGAGGCGGGCGGCGAGGCATTCTTCGTCAAGACCGACGTCTCGAACGCCGCCGCGGTAGAGGCCCTGATTCAGAAGACCGTGGAGACATACGGGCGGCTGGATTATGCCTTCAACAACGCGGGGATAGAAGGGACGAGGGCGCCCACGGCCGAGTGCACCGAGGAAAATTGGGATCGCACGCTCACGATCAACCTTAAAGGCGTCTGGCTGTGTATGAAATACGAAATCCTGCAGATGCTCAAGCAGGGCGGCGGTGCCATCGTGAACACGGCTTCCATCGCCGGGGTGGTGGGATTCCAGGGACTACCGGCTTACTCTGCCTCCAAGGGCGGCATCGTGCAATTGACGCGCGCCGCGGCGCTGGAATACGCCAAGGCCGGCATTCGGGTGAACGCCGTCTGCCCCGGCGTCATCCGCACGGCGATGGTCGAGCGTCTAACCGGGGGGGAAGCCGAGGCGGAAGCGGGATTTGTCGCCGGCGAGCCGATCGGACGGATGGGCACACCAGAAGAGATCGCTGCCGCGGTGGTATGGCTGTGTTCGGACGCGGCGTCGTTTGTCATTGGCCATCCGCTGGTAGTGGACGGCGGCTGGGTGGCCCAATAGGGGCAGGTATCTAATGAAGTGAGCTGGGCTAACCGTGACACCTGGCGCCGCTTCATGACGCGCCGGCGGCGCCAGGGAGGCGGTTGCGGTTAGACCGCCGTCCGTGCCGCGTTTGTCCCAGGCCATCCGTGCCCTCGAACTGCTGGCGTTATCCCATGAACGCGTACCGACGCAAAAGAAATTCCGAAGGTGAACTCCCCCAGTAAGCCAGAATACCCTGAAGGGATAAACGCCTGATGTCTGAATTAGCGGCGGCATGTTCCCAAATTGTGACCGCGATCCGCCAAATCCTCGTCCACCGTTCGCCAATTCTGGTCGCCCTGGATGGGGGCAGCGGCGCGGGCAAGTCCACTTTGGCTGCCATGCTGGAGCAGGAAATTGAGTCTGTCGTGATCCCGCTCGACGATTTCTATTCCGCCTCCATTCCCGATTGGGAATGGGACACGCGTTCAATCCCGGAGAGAGTCAGGGACGTGTTTGATTGGGCCAGGCTGCGCACTGACGCCCTGGAGCCCCTCCTCGCCGGCCGACCGGCGCGATGGTTTCCCTTTGACTTTGTCTCGGGGATGCGCCCGGATGGGACGTATGGGCTAAGCCCCCATGCAGTCGAAAAACAGCCGGCAAAAGTGATCATTCTCGAAGGCGCTTATTCTGCAAATCCAGAGATTGCCGATTTGATTGATCTGGCCGTGCTGGTGGATGTCCCGGTCGCCGAACGGCATCAACGGCTAGACCGGCGCGAAAGCGATCAGCGCTTTCTAAAACGCTGGCACACGCTCTGGGACGGCGTCGAAGACTACTACTTTTCAGAAGTCAGGCCAAAGTCAGCCTTTGATTTGGTCGTGCGAGGGTGACGCCTTAAATCACCCGACGCCCGACGCCGGATGTCGCTGCCGGGCCTGTATCCGCCCATTTTTCCCCTCCCCACTCCCGCTTAACCCTTCCATTTCCACGCGCTCCGCGATGAAGCTTGGGCGACCTTCCCGCCCGGTCACACTTGTTCACCTCTGGAACCTTCATCACTTATGAGCCGGATCTCCATATTTTCTCCACAATTTCCCGCTATGATAGCCACATTTCTTACGGAGGTGAAAGTGCATGAAGCGAAAAAAGTGGTTGATGATCCTCCTGAGTGTTGGGGTGATAGGGGCCGGCGTGGGCGGCTATTTCTTCTATCGGCAGACGACTGCCGCTACCTCCACCGCCACGACCGACAGCCTGGAGACGTCTGTGGTGACGCGGGGCTCGCTCCGAGCGACGGTTGACAGCAGTGCGAGTTTGACTCCCGTTGAGACAGTGAACCTGGCGTTTGGCAGCAGCGGCACGATTGCCGAAGTGCTGGTCAAAGCGGGCGATGAAGTACAGGCCGGGCAACCGCTGGCGCGTCTGGAAACGACCGATCTGGCCCATGCGGTCACGGAGGCAGAAATTGCCCTGCTGCAGGCCCAAATTACCCTCTCTCAGACCATGGCGGGGCCGAGTGCGACCGAGCTCGCCGCTGCCGAATCCGCGCTGGCCAGCGCTAAAGCCAGCTACGCCGAAACGACCCGCGGCCCCACCGGGGCCGAGGCCACCCAGGCCGAACTTTCCCTCGAACAGGCCAGAATCAGCCTGGAATCGGCGCAGGCAACCTACGACCAGGCCGGCGGCAGCTGGCGCGCCGAGGTGAACTACTCCCCCATTGCCACCAACCTTTGGGAAGCTCAGGCGTCGTATGAGAACGCCCTGGCTTCTTACCAGGCAGTGATGCAGGGAGCTACCACCCCCGAACGCCAGGCCGCATGGGCCAAAGTCCAGCAGGCCCAGGCCAGCCTGGATCAGCTCCAAGAACAACCCTCTGAGGCGGAAGTGCAGCTGGCCGAAATCAGCGTCCAAAAGGCCCGAACCGCCCTGGAACTGGCGCAGTACAACCTGAAGCAAGCCACACTGGTCGCGCCCTTCTCCGGCACGATCACGGCGGTCAACATCGCGGTCGGCGACTCAGCCAGTGGCACGGCTATGGTGCTCGGCGACCTGCAAGCGCTGGCAGTGGAAGTTCAACTCGATGAGTCGGACGTCGTTCAGGTCGCGGTGGGACAGCCAGCCCAGGTGACGCTAGATGCCTTCAACGACCTGGTGCTGACTGGCACGGTGACGGCGATCGCGCCGACGGCGAATCTAGAGAACGGCGTAGCGATCTACCCGGTGACCGTGGTCGTATCCCCCACCGGCGAGGCGCTGATCCGCCCCGGCATGACCGCCAACGTGACCATCGTGACGGCCGCAGCGGACGACGCGCTGCTGATCCCGGTGAGCGCGGTGCAGTACCTGGGTGAACGGACTTTCGTCCTGCGCCAGCTGCGAGAGGGCGAGACTTTGACCGATACGATGCAAATGGGCCCCGGCAGCGGCGCCGGGTTCCCTCAGAGCGGCGGCGCCGGACAGACGTCAGGCAGAGGAGCGCAGAGCGGCGCGGCCGGCCAGCGCCCCGCGTTCCGTGCCGGTCAGAGCAGCGGTTTGCTCGCCGGTTTTGTGCTGACACCGGTCCAAATTGGCGCTCAATCGGACACCGAGGTAGCCATCACCGAAGGACTCCAGGAAGGCGACGTCGTGGTCATCTCCAGTTTGACCACCCAAACGGACACTCAAAGCTTCTTCCCCGGTGGCGGGCCCGGCTTCGACGGCGGGGGGCCCGCGGGTGGGATGCCGCCCATGGGGCCGTGAAAGGGATCTGAAAAGCGAGGAGGTTCATGAAAATGCATAAAAAGTCGTGGCTGTGGCTCATCGGGGGAATAGTGCTGCTGGTAGGCGGCGTGCTGGGATACATCTACGTGCTGAAGCCCAACACGGTGAAGGCGCAAACGTCGGACCAAATCACCGAAATGGTAGTGGTGACGCGGGGGACTTTGCAAGATTCTATTGAGAGCAGCGGCAACCTGGCCGTGGTTCAGGAACGGGCGCTCGCGTTTGCTACCTCAGGGCGGGTGGCCGAAATCTATGTGAAGGTCGGAGAGCAGGTCAAAGCCGGGCAGCCCTTGCTGCGCCTGGATTCGACGGCGCTGGAACTGGCGGTGACGCAAGCCCAGGCTGATCTGGACAAGGCGCAAATTCAGCTGGAGCAGACGCTGGCCGGGCCGACTCAAGCGGAACTCGCCGCGGCCGAAGCGTCGTTGGCCAGCGCCAGAGCCAGCTACGCTCAGGTGAAGGCGGGACCTTCCGCCGCCGAGTTGGTGCAGCTGCAGAATACTCTGGATCTGGCAGCCAAAGCGGTGCAGCAGGCCCAGGGCAACTACGAACGGTCCGGGGGACGATCGGCGGCCTCCCTTCAAAGCGCGACGATAGCCTATGACAAAGCCAAAGCGGCTTACGAAATCGGCACAGCGGGGCCCACTAAAGCCGAGCTGGCCGCGGCCTGGAGCAGTGTCGAGCAGGCCCAGGCCAATCTGGAAGAGTTGAAGGCCGGGGCGACCACCGCTGAAATCCAAACCGCCCAGCTCAACGTTCAACAGGCGCAGCTGGCCCTGGATAAGACCCAGCGGCAGCTCGCGCAGGCCACGCTGGTCGCGCCGTTTGACGGCGTGATCACAGCGCTGAACGTGGCCGTCGGCGAAATGGCCTCCGGTTCGGCCATCACCGTCGCGGACCTGAGCGCGCTGGAGGTGGAGGTCTCGCTGGACGAGTCCGACGTCACGCAGGTGCACACCGGTCAAAGCGCCCAGGCCACAATTGCCACGCTCAACGACCTGGTCATCCCCGGCGAGGTGACGGAAATCGCGCCGGCGGCGGAAGTCTCCTCCGGCGTGGCGATCTATCCGATCACCGTACGCCTCAGCGAAAGGCCGGCTGCCGTTCGGCCCGGCATGTTAGCCGACCTGGAAATCATCACCGCGCAGTGGGACAATGTGCTCTATCTGCCCCAGCGCGCCGTGCAGTTAGAAGGCGAGCAGGCTTACGTGATGCGACAGACGACCGAGGGCCAGTTTGAACGGACCCCGGTGACCATCGGCCAAAGCCTGGGCGGCAATGTGGAAATCGTGGACGGGCTCGCCGAGGGCGACATCATCGGGGTCGTGACCCAGGTGACAACGGCGGCCACGACACCCGAAGCATCTGACGGTTTCCGCATCCAGGGCCTGGGCGGCCTCTTGGGCGGTGGAGGGAGGCCTTGAAATGAGCCTGATTGAAACCGAGAATTTGACCAAAGTCTACCACATGGGCACGGTGGAGGTCCACGCCCTGCGCGGGGTCACCTTCAACATTGAAGAAGGAGAATGGGTAGCGATCATGGGGCCGTCCGGCTCAGGGAAATCCACCCTGATGCACATCATCAGCTGCCTGGACACCCCCACCACCGGCGCCTATCACCTGAACGGGGTGGATGTCAGCCAGATGAACGACAACCAGCTGGCCGTCATCCGTGGCCGGGAGATCGGCTTCGTCTTCCAATCCTTCAACCTTTTGCAGCGGGCTCCGGCGTTCAAGCAAGTGATGCTGCCGCTGCAATACAGCCGCAACGGCTCGCGGGTGGAGCCGGCCGAGCGCAAACGTCGGGCGATGGAGGCGCTGGAAAGAGTCGGCTTAGGCGACCGGATGTCCCATCGCCCCTCGGAGCTTTCCGGCGGACAGCAACAGCGCGTCGCCATTGCCCGCGCCCTCGTCAACCAGCCCCGCATCCTGATGGCCGATGAGCCGACCGGCAACCTGGATTCTGAATCGGGCCGCGAAATTCTGGACATCCTCCATCGCTTGCACGAGGAGCAGGGCCTCACGGTAGTGATGGTGACCCATGATGAAGCTATCGGGCGCGAAGCCCATCGCGTGATTCGGCTCAAGGATGGCAAGATTCAGGCCTGAGCCCCAGGGCGAGCAACGGCTGACCTGAGATCCTGACAGCATCAGGGACATATCAGGGACATAAGGAAAAGGAAAAGTCATGAGAACACGATTAGCGGATCTGTGGGAAAACATCCGGGTGGCCCTGGACGGGCTGCTGGCGAACAAGTTGCGCTCCGTCTTGACAATGTTAGGCGTCATCATCGGCGTGGCCTCCGTGGTAGCCCTGCTGTCCATCGGCAACGGCGCCTCGGCCTCCATCACCAGTCAGATCAGCAGCATCGGCACGAACATGCTGATCGTGACGGCCGGCGGGATGGGCCGGATCGGCGGCGGCCCCGGCGGTTCGCTGGGACTGACCATGAGCGACGCCGAAGCGCTGGAGGATCCCAACCAGGTCACGGCAGCCGCCATGGTCGTCCCGCAGTATGGCGGCGAGGGCCAGATCATCTACGGTGACAGCAACCTCAACGCCTCCATCACCGGCGTGCCGCCCGCATACCAGGACCTGTACGATCTGACGCTGGCCCGGGGCGAGTTCATCTCCAGCAGCGAGGTGGACAAACGCGCGAAAGTGGCCGTCCTGGGAGCGACGGTGGCCAGCGACCTCTTCGGCAGCTTCAACCCGATCGGGCAGAAAATCAAAGTTTCCACGTTCGGCGCGACGGTCTCACTGACGGTCATTGGCGTCCTGGACGAGCAAGGCGGCTCCATGCTGAACGAGGCCGATAGCAGCATCTTCGTGCCGCTCTCCACCGCTCAGACCAAGCTCTTCAACGGTCGGAACTCCCTCGGCCAGTTAGTCGCCAACCGCGTCAACGTGATGGCGAAGTCAGAAGCGCTGGTAGACACGGCCCAAACGCAAATTGACGCCGTCCTGCGCGACCGGCATGGTCTCGAGCCGGAGGAAGACGCCGATTTCCGCATCATCAATCAGGCCGACATGCTGGAAATGGCGACCAGCGTCACCAACAGTCTGACGGTCTTCCTGGGAGCCATCGCCGGGATCTCGTTGCTGGTCGGCGGCATCGGCATCATGAACATCATGCTGGTCTCGGTCACCGAACGCACCCGTGAGATCGGCCTGCGCAAGGCCGTGGGAGCGCGCAAAAACGACGTGCTCGGACAATTCCTGATGGAAGCCATCCTGCTCAGTTTGCTCGGCGGATTGGGAGGCGTGCTCGTGGGAATAGGGTTATCCCAAATCGTCAACCTCACCGGCACGTTCAACTCCGTGGTGACGCCGGGCTCGATCCTGCTGGCAGTCACCTTCTCGCTGGCCATTGGCCTCTTCTTCGGCATCTATCCGGCCAACAAGGCCGCCGGCTTGAACCCGATTGAGGCACTCCGATACGAATGAGTCCAGGGCAACGTTTGGGGGAGGGCGCGCTGACGGACCAGCGCCGCGTGCTCTCTCCCGACTGGGATTATAATAGAAGTTGACAGTATAGGCCGCAGGTGGAATGACACTAAGAGGCGCTCAAAATGCCGACCCAGACCATTCTGGTTGTAGATGATGCACCGCATATCGTGGAAGTGGTGAGCGATTACCTGAAACAGGCCGGTTTTCGAGTCCTGACGGCCCACGACGGCCAGACGGCGCTGGCCATCGCCCGTCACGAGCAGCCCGATTTGATGATCCTGGATCTGATGCTGCCGGACGGCCCCGATGGACTGGACGTCTGTCGAAGCATCCGCCGCGATCCGACGCTGGCCGAAACCCCCCTCATCATGCTCACCGCCCGCGTGGAGGAAATGGATCGGCTGATCGGGCTGGAGCTGGGCGCCGACGACTACGTCACCAAGCCGTTCAGCCCCCGCGAAGTCGTCGCGCGGGTCAAAGCCGTCCTGCGCCGGACCCGGGGAGCGTCCTCTCCGGCCGTGATCCGCGTGGGCAACCTGTGCATTGATCTCAGCACCCGCACCGTCACCGTGGGGGAAACCGTCGTGGACTTAACGCCGACCGAGTTTGATCTCCTGACCTTCCTGGCTCAGAACGCCGGTCGCCCCTTCACCCGCGCTCAACTGATGGAGCAAGTGTATGACGTGGCCTACACCGGCTATGATCGCGCCATTGACTCCCACATCAAAAACCTGCGGCGCAAGCTGGAAGCCGATGCCCATAACCCCCAATGGATCGTCACCGTTTACGGCATCGGCTACAAACTGGAGGAACCCACATGAAACTCTGGGGCAAACTCCGTCAGGGTTGGAAACGCGCCTGGAGGCGCCTCAATCTGCGCTTTTTCTGGCAGATGGCGCTGGCCTTTGGCCTGGTCACCTTGCTGCCCCTGGGAGCCGTCTACCTGGTGGGCCGGCAGGCGTTGCGGCAGACACAGGCCATCATCGGCAACAGCCCGCTGCCGGGACACACCCTGTGGGCCGACCGGTTGAGTCGCTATTATCAGGAACACGGCTCCTGGGACGGCGTGGAAACCATGATCGCCGGCTATCCCACGGGGCCAGGATGGGAGCCGTATGACGCAGACTGGCAGCGCCCTTACATTTTGCTTTCCCCCACCGGTGAAGTCATCGCCTCCGACAATCCCGAGCAACAAGGGGAAAACCTGGGGCAGGTCGAACAAGGGTTAGCCATGCCCATTATGGTCAACGGGCAACTCGTCGGGCGGATTCTGCTCAGCGACTTCCGGGCCATTGCGCCGCCCCCCGATCAGCCTACCCCCCTGCCGCGCGTGGGGCGGATTGCCGAGCGGATGTTGGGGAGCAGCGTCTACGTGATGGTCGCCGCCGTGATCGTGGGTCTGGTCCTTTCGCGCGGCATCAGCCGCCCGGTCCAGGAAGTGACCGACGCCGCCCGCGCCATTGCAAGCGGCACCCTCAGCGCGCGCGTGTCTCAGGATCACGTAGGGGAAATGGGCGAGCTGGCCGCCACCTTCAACGCCATGGCGGATGCGCTCGCGCGCGACAATGAACTCCGCCGCAACCTGACCGCTGACGTCGCGCACGAGCTCCGCACGCCCCTGAGCGTGATCCGCGGCAAGCTGGAGGGCATCCTGGACGGCGTCTATCCGGCGACGCCGGAACAACTCGGGCCGGTGCTGGAACAAACCCTCCTGCTCACGCAATTGGTGGAAGATTTGCGCCTCCTGGCGCAGGCCGAAGCCGGCCAGCTGCCTTTGGAACTGCGTCCCACCGACGTAGGAGACCTGTTGCGCGACGCCTGCGTCAATTTTACCCCCCAGGCCGAAGATCGCGGCGTCACACTGATGTTGGATCTTCCGGCCAGGCTGCCCAAAGTTCCGGCTGACTGGCGGCGGATCGCCCAGGTGCTCGGCAACCTCATTTCCAACGCCCTGCGCCACACCCCGGCCGGCGGCGTCGTGACCCTCTCAGCTGCCGTTCAGGAGCAGGCGCAGGCAGTAGAAGTCACCGTCAGTGATACCGGGACCGGCATCGCCCCGGAGGATTTACCCTACGTATTTGAGCGCTTCTGGCGAGGCGACAAATCACGCGCGCGGACCGAGGCCGGCAGCGGCGCCGGCCTGGGGCTGGCGATCGCCCGGCAGTTCGTCACCCTGCACGGCGGTCAGATCAGCGCCGAAAGCGTCCCGCACCAGAAAACCGTCTTCCGGTTCACACTGCCGCTGGCCGGAAAGTAAGGCCGCACGTCATCCCCTACCTCCCGGCCGGCCAGAAGGTCAAATGGATCCTTGGTGATTACCCATAAGTGAAGTCCTGATGTGGGAAAGGGGAAATCGAGTTGAGTTTTGGTTGCACTAACTCAATCTTACCACGGAGATGGAACTTCTTCCAGTCTCTCTCGAGTTGTGAGCAATGCCCAAAACTCCCTCTTGTGCCCAAATTCATTGTATGCTATAATAAATTCAGGTGAGCCGCTGAAGGCTTCCCTCATCACGTCAGCACTCATGGCTTGAGCGCCTGCTTAACCTTTACAGATCCATACGTTCAACCGCACGCTCCGAGTTTTATGACCTAAGAGCCTCTCCCAGACTTATGGCATAAAACCGTTAAGGTCTAGCCGGAAACAGCTACGCCTCCCACCTTTGGAAAGGAGCCTCGCCGGTACACGTCGCGGGAGTCCCAGGGGACTGATCCGCGCAACGCTACGGCGCTCCTTTTCGGGGCGCCGTTTTCTTTTGTCATGCACGCCGTCCAAGGGTCTTGAGACCCCCGGAGCTCCCTGCTGCTGGAGGTCAATGAAACGCATTCCATGTCTACATCTAGTTAGGAGGACGTTATGCAGAAGAAGCAACTGATTGTCAATGGCATTCCCCGCACCCTGATCGTGGATCCAGAAGCCTCGCTGGCTACGGTGCTGCGCGAGCAATTGGGACTGACCGGCACCAAAATAGGCTGCGGCAGCGGGCAGTGCGGCGCCTGCTCCGTCATCCTGGAGGGCAAGGTCGTCCGTTCCTGCAACACCAAGATGAAACACGTTGCAGATGGAGCAACGGTCATCACCGTAGAAGGCATCGGCACGCCGGATCACCCACATCCCATTCAACAGGCGTTCGTGGCACACGGCGCGGCGCAATGCGGGTACTGCACACCCGGCTTCGTCATCTCGACCAAAGCCCTGCTGGATCAAAACCCCAACCCGACGCGCCAGGAAGTTCGCGACTGGTTCCAGAAGCACCGCAACATCTGCCGCTGCAATGGCTACAAGCCCTACATAGACGCGGTGATGGACGCCGCCCGGGTGCTGCGCGGCGAGCTGGACCCGGAGGCGTTGGAGTACCAGCTGCCCGAAGACGGCAAAATCTGGGGCACCAGGTATCCTCGCCCCTCCGCACTGCCCAAGGTCACCGGCACCTGGGACTTTGGCGCGGACTTGGGGCTCAAGTTGCCGGCCGGCGCCCTGCACCTGGCTCTGGTACAGGCCGAGGTCTCGCACGCCAACATCCTGAGCATTGACACCTCAGAGGCTGAGGCCATGCCCGGCGTCTACAAGGTCGTGACCCACAAGGACGTCAAGGGCAAGAACCGCATCACCGGGCTGATCACCTTCCCCACCAACAAGGGCGATGGCTGGGATCGCCCCATCCTCTGTGATACGAAGGTCTTCCAGTACGGCGATGCCATCGCCATCGTCTGCGCCGACACGGAGGCCAACGCTCGCGCCGCCGCGAAGAAGGTCAAGGTGGAGCTGGAAATCCTCCCCGCCTACATGAGCGCCCCTGCCGCCATGGCCGACGACGCGATCGAAATTCACCCCGGCACCCCCAACGTCTATTTCGAGATCCCCATTGTCAAGGGCGAGGACACCCAGCCCATCATGGAGAAAGCGGCCTATGTGATTGAAGGGGATTATTACCTCCAGCGCCAGCCGCACCTGACCATCGAGCCGGATGTCGGTTTCGCCTACTTCGATGAGGAAGGGCGCCTCACCATCCACTCCAAGAGCATCGGCATTCACCTGCACCATGCCATGATCGCCCCCGGCCTGGGCATCGCGCCGGAGAAACTGCGGCTCGTACAGAACAACGCCGGCGGGACCTTCGGCTACAAATTCAGCCCCACGATGGAGGCGCTGCTGGGCGTCGCGGCGATAGCCACCGGCCGCCCGGTCTTCCTCAAATACGATTACAAGCAACACATCACCTACACCGGTAAGCGCTCGCCCTTCTTCATCCACCTCAAGCTGGCGGCGGATAAGGACGGCAAGCTGCTGGCGATGGAGAGCGATTGGACGGTGGATCACGGCCCCTACTCCGAGTTTGGCGACCTGCTGACCTTGCGCGGCGCGCAATACATCGGCGCGGGCTACAACATCCCCAATATTCGGGGCCTGGGACGCACCGTCTGCACCAATCACGCCTGGGGCTCGGCCTTCCGCGCCTACGGTTCCCCGCAATCCTTCCTGGCCTCCGAAAGCCTGATGGACGAGCTGGCCGAGAAGATGGGGATGGATCCCTGGGAGCTGCGCTACAAGAACGTCTACCGCCCCGGCGCCACCACCCCCACCGGGCAGGCGCCGGAAGTCTACAGCCTGCCCCAACTGCTGGAGGCCATTCGCCCATCCTACGAGGCCGCTAAGCAACACGCGGCGGAGAACTCCACGGACAAGGTCAAGCGCGGCGTCGGCCTCTCCATCGGCATCTACGGCTGCGGCCTCGACGGCGTTGACAGCTCCGAGGCCACAGTGGAGCTGACCCCCGACGGCGTGATCCTCTACTCCAGCTGGGAAGACCACGGGCAGGGCGCCGACATGGGCGCGCTGGGCACGGCCCATAAGGCACTGGAGCCGCTGGGCATCGCCCCCGACAAGATCAAACTGGTGATGAACGACACTGCCGTCACGCCCAACAGCGGGCCTGCCGGCGGCAGCCGCTCCCAGGTCATGACCGGCAACGCCATCCGCGTCGCCTGCGAGAAGCTGCTCGAAGGGCTGAAGAAGGCCGATGGCAGCTATCGCACCTACCAGGAGATGGTCGCCGAGGGGCTGCCGTTGCGCTACCTGGGTCAATGGGCCGCCTCGATGAACAGCAACTGCAACCTCGAAACGGCCCAGGGCTCGCCCTTCGCCGTCTACATGTACGGCGCTTTCGTCGTCGAGGTCGCCGTCGAGGTCAAGACGGGCAAGACCACCGTGGAAAGAATAGTCGTGGCCGCTGACGTCGGCAAGATCAACAACCAGCTGGTCGTTGATGGACAGATCTACGGCGGCGTGGCGCAGGGCATCGGCCTGGCACTCTCCGAGGACTTCGAGGACCTGAACAAGCACACGAGCATGGTCGCCTGCGGCATTCCGGAGCCCAAGGACATCCCCGACGACTTCGAGATCATCTACATCGAGACCCCTCGTGAGAACGGGCCCTTCGGTGCAGCGGGGGTCGGCGAATTGCCGCTCACCTCGCCGCATGTCGCCATTGTCAACGCCATCTACCACGCCACCGGCGTCCGCATCCGCGAGCTGCCAGCGCTGCCGGAGAAGGTGCTGGCCGGCCTGCGAGCCCAAGCTGGCTAGCCAGGGGCGCTGACGCTTTCATCGGGTGCGTACGACGTAAGAACATTCTCGCCCCCTACCCCTCCCCAGCGACGCATACGCGGCTGGGGAGGGGAGACAAAAATCCCCCTGCTCCTCTCGCACGGGAGGATAAGGGCAAAACCAATGCAAAAGTTGTATTCGTTTTTCCCGTGAGGCCTTATGGATCAAAAAGAGCTCCACGCCTTAGAGGCTCAATGCACCCAAGAGCACGCCCCGCCCTGCACCGCCGCCTGCCCAATTCACGTTGACGTGCGGGGCATGTTGGCAGCCGTAGCCGCTGATCACTTCGATGCGGCGCTGGCCCTCCTCACGAAGCGATTGCCTTTTCCCGGCATCATCGGGCGGGTGTGCGAACAACCCTGCCGGGCGGCCTGCAACCGCAAGGATCTCGGCGACGCGCTGATGATCGCCGCCCTGGAACGCGCCTGCGCCGCCTACGGCGCTCCACCGCCTCCCAAACGTCGCCTCCCCGGCCGGGGTAAGCGCATCGCGGTAGTCGGCGGCGGTCTGAGCGGCGTAACCGTCGCCCACGATCTGGCGCGCAAAGGCCATCGGGTCACGCTCTTTGAGGCGACAGAACGGCTGGGCGGAACGCTCTGGGAGACGTCGGAGGACGTGCTGCCCCGCGACTTGCTGACCGGCGAGCTCACCCAGGCCCTCAGCGACGGCGTCGAGGTGAAGCTCAACACGCCCGTCACCACTGCCCTGCTGGACGCTCTCCACGCCGACTTCGACGCCGTCTATCTGGGCGTAGGCCAGGGCCCGAAGGCCGATTTCGCCCGCGAGCTGCTGGCCGGCGTCGCCCCCGATACCTTCACCACCCCACGGGAAGGCGTCTTCGCGGCCGGGCGCGCCATTGCTGCAAGGCCCACCTTCATCGAAAGCATCTCCACCGGACAGCGGGCGGCCATCTCCATAGACCGCTACCTGCAGCGGGTCTCGCTCACCGCTTCGCGGGAACACGAAGGCGCCTACATCACGCAGCTCTACACCAACCTGGGGGGCATCGCGCCCGTCCCGGTGATCCGGCCCACCGCCCCTGCCGCGGGCTACACCCGCGCCGAAGCCGTCCAGGAAGCACAGCGATGCCTCCAATGCGAGTGCCTGGAATGCGTCAAGGCCTGCGCCTATCTGCAACACTACGGCAGCTATCCCAAGCAATACGTGCGTCAGATTTACAACAACCTCTCCATCGTGATGGGCACCCGGCAGTTCAACACTCTCATCAACTCGTGCAGCCTCTGCGGGCTGTGCGGGGAGATCTGCCCGTATGACTTGAACATGGCCACGATCTGCCACGAGGCCCGGCAGACGATGGTGGCGCAGGATCGGATGCCGCCCTCGGCCCATGAGTTCGCTCTGCGCGACATGGCCTTCAGCAACGGCGCGGCAGCGCGGCTGGCCCGTCCCGCCCCCGGCAGCGAGCGCTGCGACTACATCTTCTTCCCCGGCTGTCAGCTGAGCGCCTCGGCGCCGGAGCACGTCGAGCGCGCCTACGCCGATCTGCGCGAGATGCTGCCCAACGTCGGCCTGCTGCTTGGCTGCTGCGGCGCTCCGGCGAATTGGGCCGGGCGCTCCGACCTCTTCGCGGAGGCACAAGCGGCCTTCCGCGCGGATTACGCGGCGCTGGGCGGCGGACAGGTCATCCTGGCATGTTCCACCTGCTATCAGATGTTCAAAACCCATCTGCCGGACGTGCCGGCCCTCTCGTTGTGGGAGCTTTTCAGCGAGCATGGCCTGCCCCCCTCGGCGGCAGCGCCGCGGAGCTTGCCCGGGCCTCTCGCCGTCCACGATCCCTGCACCACACGCCACGAAAGCGCCATCCATGAGAGCGTCCGCCAGCTCCTGCGCGAGATGGGCCTCCGCATCGAAGAGCTGCCGTTCAACCGCGAGCGCACCGAGTGCTGCAGCTACGGCGGCTTGATGTGGCTGGCCAACCGCGAGGTAGCCGAAACGGTCGTCCAGCGACGCATTGCCGAACAGCCGCTAGACTACGTGACCTATTGCGCCATGTGCCGGGACTTCTTCGCCGACCGGCAGAAGCCCACGTTGCACCTGCTCGACATCCTGTATGAGGATGATCTGACGGCGCGGGCCATGCGTCCGGGGCCGCGTTTCTCGCAGCGGCATGATAACCGCGCTCGCCTCAAACGCCGTCTGCTGACCGAACTTTGGGAGGAACCCGTGAGCGAACCGCCAGCCATTCCGATCCAGTTGCTGCTCTCCGAAGAAGTTGCCGCGCGCGTGGAAAAGCGCTTGATCCTCGAAGAGGACATCCGCGAGGTAATTGCCTACGCCGAACGCACGGGCAACCGCTTCCACAACCCCCAAACCGGCCACTTCCTGGCCTCCCATCGGCCCGCCAACGTCACCTACTGGGTCGAATACACGCCCGTTGACGACGGCTACCAGATCCATAACGCTTACAGTCACCGCATGGAAATCGTGATGCAGCCGGAGAAGGCAGAGTAGGAAGTAGGGGAGTAAGCAGAAGGAAAGGAGAGGGATGGGAGAGGTACGGAGGTTTCAGCAACTGAATGTGTGGCAAGAGAGGCCTAAGGTAGCGCTGGCCATTTATGGGATCACATGCGGATTCTCCTCCGAGGAGCGATTTGGGCTGGTTTCGCAAATGCGACGCACGGCAGTCTTCCCTACTCCCCTACTCCCTAACCCAGTTTTCAGGAGATTTTATGAGTGACGTACCTCTCTCCGAAGCCCCGCCCCCCTGGACGTGCGCCCGTTGCGGGGAGCCGTTGACGTTGGGCGAGATCGAAGTCGCCTACCTGGGCAGCGCCTTCCCGGTGAAACTCTGGCACTGCAAGCGCTGCCGGCTGGTCCTGATTCCCGAAGAGCTGGCGCAGGGCCGGATGTTGGAAGTCGAAAAGATGCTGGAGGACAAATAGCCGCCCATGGGCGAAGCAGCCGTCCGCCTCTACGAGCAGGCCGCCGTGCGTCAGGTGGCAGGCGACGTCCTCCGGCCCGGCGGGCTGACGCTCACCCGACGGGCGTTGACCGTGGCAGCACTCCCGCCCGGCGCGCGCACGCTCGATGTCGGCTGCGGCGTCGGCGCGACGGTGTCGCTTTGCCGCAACGACTTCGCGCTGAACGCCTTCGGCTTGGACCTCTCCGCCATCCTGCTGGCGGAAGGACGGGCGCAGGATCCGCCGCGCCCCTTGCTGCAGGCGACGGCGCTCCAGCTGCCCTTCGCGGACGGCGCGTTTGAGGCCGTGCTCGCCGAGTGCAGCCTCTCGCTGATGACGGACTGGAACCAGGCGCTGAGTGACGTGGCCCGCGTGCTGCGTCCGGGCGGGCTATGCATCGTCAGCGACGTGTACGCTGCGCCCAGGGATGGAACGCCCGTCACCGCGCCTCTGCAATGCTGCCTCGCCGGCGCACGTTCCCGCGACGAGATCGAGGCGCAGTTCACCACGCACGGCTTCACGCTGTGGCGTTGGGAAGATCACACCCCGGCCCTCAAACAATTCGCCGCGCGGCTGATTTGGGAGCACGGCTCCCTGGCGGCTTTCTGGGATTGCGCCGGCGTGACGCAAACGGCGCGGGCGGCGCTCCCGGCGCATCCCGGCTACTTTCTAGCATGGACGAGAAAAGGGAGTAAGGAGTAGGAAGCAGGATGCAGGAAATCTTACTCCCTACTCCCATACTCCTACTTCTTATTCCCATCGAATCAGGAGGTACCCTATGGACGAATTCATGCTCCGCATCGCCGCTTACAAGCAACAGGGCTTCTATTGCAGTCAAATCATGATGCTGCTGGGCCTGGAAAATCTGGGCCGCGAGGAGCCCGACCTGGTGCGCACAATGCACGGCCTGGCTTTGGGCCTCGGCGCGGGCGAGATTTGCGGCGCCCTGACCGGGGGGGCGGCCCTGCTGGGGCTGTACGCAGGCAAGGGGCGCGCGGATGAGATAGAAGACCCGCGCCTCAACAAAATGCTCCGGGAGCTGGTCGCCTGGTTCCACGAGACCTACGGCAAACCCTTTGGCGGCATTCGCTGCGCCGAAATCCTGGGCGACGATCCCCAGAACAAGCAGCGCTGCGGGCAGATGGTGCAGGGCGTCTACGAGAAAGTCACGGCGCTTCTGGTCGAAAACGGCTTTGACCTCTACGAGCTGGACGCATGAACCAGGAACGAATTCTGGCAGAGACAGAAAGCGTCTGCCCGGAGTGTCTGCAGCGGATCCCCGCCCGGCGTGTCCAACGCGGCGACGACGTCTATCTCGTCAAGCGCTGCGAAACGCACGGGACCTTCGAGGTCATCGTCTGGCGCGGGGAGCCGGCCCATAGCGCGTGGGTGCGTCCCAAAACGCCCACCGCGCCTGAACATCCCCTGACCCCGGTGGAGCAGGGCTGTCCCTTCGACTGCGGCCTCTGCCCTGAGCACCGCCAGCAAACCTGCACCGCGCTCCTGGAGGTGACGCAGCGCTGCAACCTGCACTGCGCCTTCTGCTTCGCCGCCCAATTTGACGGGGCTGCTGAGACCGGCCAGGTTTCCCCCGACCCCGATCTGGCGACCCTCGAGGGCTGGTACCGCGGCCTGCTCCGCGCAAGCGGGCCTTGCAACGTGCAGCTCTCCGGCGGCGAGCCGACGCTGCGCGACGATCTGCCCGCGATTGTGGCGCTCGGGCGCGAGCTGGGCTTCGACTTCATCCAGGTGAACACCAACGGCCTGCGCTTCGCCCACGACCCCGATTACGTCGCGGCGCTGAAAACCGCCGGGCTGGCCTCGGTCTTCCTCCAATTCGACGGCGCCGAGGACACCATCTACCGGCGCCTGCGCGGCCGTCCGCTACTGGCGGAGAAAGAGGCGGCCCTTGCCGCTTGCGCCGCCCACGGTCTGGGCGTCATCCTCGTGCCGACGCTCGTCCCCGGGGTCAACGTCCACGCCATCGGCGATATCGTGCGCTTTGGACTGGCCCACGCGCCGACGGTACGCGGCGTCCACTTCCAGCCGGTGAGCTACTTCGGACGTTATCCCACCCCGCCCACCGATGAGGATCGCATCACGCTGCCGGAGGTCATTCAGGAGCTGGCGGCGCAGACGGAAGGCCTGGTCCGGGCTGAGGCTTTCGTCCCGCCGGGCTGTGAGAACGCGCTCTGCTCCTTTCATGGCAACTTCGTGCAGCTCGCCGATGGGCGATTGCACGCCTGGACGCGCCGTCGTTCCTGTTGCTGTCAGCCGAAGCCCGCGGAGGAAGGCGCCGCCGACGCGCGGAAATTCGTCGCGCATCAGTGGGTCGCCCCGGAGCCGGACGCCGGTGTCATGCCGCCGGGTCCCAGTCTGGGCGGCTGGGATGAGGTGCTGGAGCGGGCCAGGACTCACGGCTTCTGCATCTCCGGCATGGCCTTTCAGGACGCCTGGACGCTGGACCTGGAACGGCTGCGCGATTGCTGCATCCACACGGTCGCCCCCGACGGTCGGATTGTGCCCTTCTGCGCGTACAATCTGACGGATCGCCACGGACAGGCATTGTATCGTGTCACATCCGACAGGGCTTCCGAAACCTCTCAGGTCTGATGGGTGATTCATGGACCTCACGCCGCTGGAGCCGTGGATCGCGCGCAAGATCGGGGCGACCGGCGCGCTCACCCGCGCCGCGCTGACCGCCTATCAGCTCGCCGCGTTGAAAGAGACGCTCGCGTGGGTCAGGGCGCGCAGTCCCTTCTACCGCGAGCGCCTCGCCGACGCGCCGCCCACGTTAGCCGCGCTCGAAGACCTCGCCGCCCTGCCCTTCACCACCGCCGACGATATCCAGGCAGAACCTTTGCGCTTCGTCTGCGTCTCGCAGAGCGAGATCTCGCGCGTGGTGACGCTGGACACCTCAGGGACGACGGGTCACTCCAAACGCCTTTACTTCACCGCCGACGATCAGGCGCTCACCGTGGATTTCTTCCGGGCGGGGATGTCCACCTTCACCAGGACGGGCGACCGCGTGTTGATCCTGCTGCCCTGTGCGCGTCCGGGAAGTGTGGGGGATTTGCTGGCGCAGGCGCTGGAACGCCTGGGCGCGGAAGGCCTCTGTCATGGACCGGTGCGAGACATCACCGCGACACTGGATGTGCTGGCGCGCACCGGCGCGGCGGGCCTGGTGGGCATGCCGACGCAGGTGCTGGCGCTGGCGCGATATCCGGCGCAGCCTGAGGGCCTGGCGTTACGTTTCGCCCTGCTCACCACCGACTTCGTGCCCCGCGCCATCATCGCCGCCGTCGAAGGGGCATGGGGGTGCGTCGCCTACCATCACTACGGCATGACGGAGATGGGGCTGGGCGGCGGCGTGGATTGTGTCGCCCGGCGCGGCTATCATTTGCGCGAGGCGGATCTCCTCGTGGAGGTCGTTGATCCGGCAACCGGCGTGCCACTGCCGGCAGGGCAGAGCGGCGAGGTCGTCTTCACCACGCTCACGCGACGCGGGATGCCGCTGATCCGCTATCGCACCGGCGATGTGAGCCATTTCATCCCCGGGCCATGCCCGTGCGGCGCGGCGCTCAAGACGCTGGCGCACATCACACATCGGCGGGATAACGTGCTCGACCTGCGAGACGGCGACGCGCTTCCGCTATGCGCGTTGGACGAGGCGCTCTTTGCCCTGGAAGGCGTGATTGACTTTTCAGCCTCTTTCGAGCGGGGACCGTCGCAGGACACCCTGCGCGTCTGTCTGGCGGTTCACGGCGACGAGTCGGTGATGCGCTCTCGCGCCCGACGCGCGCTGCTAGGCCTGCCGGCCCTCGCGGAAGCCGTCGCGGGCGGCGCGCTGCGCCTCGTCACCGCCGCGACGTCAGCCACGCACGTCCCCTCGCCACTCAAACGCACCTTCAACGATGGGCGGGTCACGTGCGGCGAGGTCGGCGGCATATTTCCATCGCAGATGACTTGACTTCTAAAGGTTAGGATAGCCTGTCCAAGAAGTAGACCTGGCCATTTGGGAGTATGACCGTGTGAATGGCAGAAAATTCCAACAAACCAGCATCCATACAACAAACCAGCCGCGGAAACTCTCCGCGGCTGGTTTTGTGCCGAAGGTGGGAGTCGAACCCACACGAGGGAACCCTCACTACGCCCTGAACGTAGCGCGTCTGCCAATTCCGCCACTTCGGCGCTTTATAACTTTATCATCTCGGGAGGGCCTCCCGTCAATGGCAGTGATTGTACTGCAAGGACCAATTTTGTCAAGCCGCCGCTTAAGGTATAATGGAACTGCCTGACCGATATTTTCGTGCTCAGCGCCGACTCAAGGAGACGCCATGTGCTGACGCATACCCTGCAAGCATGAAAATGTGAGTTGTGAGCAGAGGCTGCAACGACTCGCCAGTTTGGCAGGGGATGGAATCCCCCGCCTGACACGAGCCAACCGCGCTGAAGCACGTTGTTTGAGGACGTAGCAGCCCCGGGGGCCAGGAATTTCTAATCTTATTCGTGAAATTCGTGTTCATTCGGGGCCATTTTCCAGGGAGGTCCCATGCCCACGTTGCTCGATAATTTACGCGATTCTATCCGGCTCATCGGCGCGCAGAATCTGCCCGCCGTGCTCACCTATCCCCTTCACAAGGCCTGGGCCGAAGTGCGCAGCGGTCCCGCCGTGGCCCCGCACTTCCTGCACACCCACTCCATCTGGCCTCTCAGCTGGCAAAAACCCGGTCCAATCCAGGGATTCACGCCCCACGCGCGGGGTCTCACGCTGGGAACGGCGAACAGCAACATCGAAATCACGTTGCTGGCAGCCGACGCCGTCCAGGTGCGCTGTCTCCCGACCCAACACCGCCCGGCGCCACCCCTCCCTTACGCCCTCGCGCAGCCCCTCGACACATGGCCCATCCCGCCCTTCGAGATTTTGCCGCAAGGCGATGCGGTTTTCCTGTTGACCGGCGAGCTGGCGATCGGCGCGCTGCTCAAATCGGGCGCGCTGCTCTTTGCCGACGCCGCCGGCCGGCTCCTGCGCGCCGACATCGACATGGGTTGGGGACGCGACGGCGCCGTGCGGCACCGCACACTCCTGCACGAGGACGAACGGCTCTTCGGCCTGGGGGAACGCGCCACGCCCTGGAACCGCCGCGGCGGGACGCACATCCTCTGGAATCAAGACCCGGCGGGGTACAAGGACGGTGACGACCCCATCAACCTGAACATCCCGGTCTATGTCAGCGTGCGCCCAGGCGACGGCCCCGCCTATCTGATCTTCTACGAGAACACGCACTACGCCGAGTTCGATCTCGGCGCCGGTTCCCCTCAGGCGGCGGATCATCGCTTCGCGGACGGCGAGCTGCGCTACGTCTTCATCGCCGGCGCCGTCCCCACCCTGCTCGAACGCTACACGGAGCTCACCGGCAGGCACGCGCTCCCCCCGCTGTGGATGCTGGGCTATCAACAATCGCGCTGGTCCTACTACCCGGAGGCCCGCGTCCGCCAGCTGGCCCAGGATTTCCGTGAGCATGAGATCCCCTGCGATGCCATTCACCTCGACATTGATTACATGGATGGCTTCCGCGTCTTCACCTGGGATAAAAACCGCTTCCCCGATCTGCCGGCTCTCGCCGCCGACCTGCGCGCGCAGGGCATCCAGCTGATCACGATCGTGGATCCAGGGGTGAAGGCCGATCCCGCCTACGCGGTCTATCGCAGCGGGAAGGCCGGTGGACATTTCTGCACCCTGCCTACCGGTGAAATCGTCCACGCGCCGGTCTGGCCAGGCAACTCCGCCTTCCCCGACTTCACGGATCCGCAAGCCCGCGCCTGGTGGGGCGAGCAGTATCGTCTGTTGGTCGAGGCCGGCGTTGCAGGATTCTGGAACGACATGAACGAGCCGGCGACATTCTCACCTACCGGGCCCACCACCCTTCCCGCGACCACCCGTCACAGCCTGGAAGGGCGCGGCGGCGATCACCGCGAGGCGCACAATCTCTACGGGATGTTGATGGCGCGCGCAAGCGCCGAGGGCGTGCTCGCATTGCGCCCCGACCTGCGCCCCGTCGTCATCACCCGCGCCGGCTGGGCGGGCGTGCAGCGATATGCCACGTCCTGGACCGGCGACAACCAGAGCACGTGGGAATCGCTACGGCTGACGCTGCCCTTAGTGCTGGGATTGGGACTTTCGGGCGTGGGCTTCACCGGGCCGGACATCGGCGGCTTCGCCGGGGCGGCAGATGGTGAACTGTTCACGCGCTGGCTGCAACAGGCGACGTTCATGCCCTTCTACCGCGCGCACACCAGCCTCGGCACCCCCGATCAGGAGCCGTGGAGCTACGGCGAGCCGTATCTCAGCATCAACCGCCGCTTCATCCAGCTGCGGTATGAGCTGCTGCCCTATCTCTACACCGCGGTGTGGCAGATGGCCACTCGCGGCTGGCCCATGGTCCGGCCCCTCGGCTGGCTGGATCGCGCGCTGTGGGACGTAGATGACGCCTTCCTGTGCGGGGATGCGCTCTTCGTCGCACCGGTCATGGAGCCGGGCATCACCAGCCGCAAGGTCCGGCTTCCTGCGGGGACATGGTACGAATTCTGGACCAATCAACGCTGCCGGGGCGGAGAAGCGCTCACCGTCTACGCGCCCCTGGAGACGACGCCGCTGTTCGTGCGCGAGGGGACCGTGCTGCCGCTCGGCGAGATCGGCCCCAGCGTCGAGCAGCGCCCCGACCGGTTCCTGCGGCTGCACCTCTATCCGCTCGCCGAAGCGGGTGAGGCGACGTCCTGGCTCTATGAGGACACCGGCGAGGGATTCGGCTATCAGCAAGGCGAGCGGCGCGTCAGCCGCTTCGTCATGCAGCGGGACGACACGCACCTGCACGTCGCCTGGGAACGTGAGGGGACGTTCGAGCCGCCTTACGTCCACATTGCCCTCACCCTCAACAGCCTGCGACGCGCGCCCCAGGAAGTCCGCGCCGACAGCGACGTTTACCCGATCGTGGTCAGCGATCCCGTCCAGCGGACCGCGCTGCTGAGCGTCCCGCCGTTCACCGAGCTGGACGTGCAACTTTGAGGACACAGCAGGCCCTTAGCGGGTACGGATTCCGTTCCTCCCCCGTTGAGACCCGGCGCAAGGAACTTTTCACGCCTCCAAGACGTCTTTAGGGGTAGCTGTTTTTCAGGAGTTCTCACGAGTCTGCGGCTCGCCGCCAAAAATGAAAATGTGAGTCGTAAACCATGAGCCGAGGCAGCGACGGCGACGGCTCACCGGTTCGACACGAGCCAAGCGCGCTGAAGCGCGCTGTTTGAGGACGTAGCAGCCCCGGGGGCCAGGAATTTCTGATCTGATTCGTGAAATTCGTGTTCATTCGGGGCCATTTTCCGAGGAGCTGACATGTTCCTGCGGCACACCACCGCGGATGAAAATGTAATGTGCGGTCATAGTTTAACCTGGCGTCAGGTAGCTTGACGGCGGTGGATAAACCTTTATGAGCTGTAGCTTTTGCCCCTCCCCCAGCCCCCTCCCCAACGGCGCAGGCGCCGTTGGGGAGGGGGAGAAAAAATAAGGGGGTTTTGCAGGCGGGCTACGCCCGCCTGCAAAACCCCACAAAAAAAAGTGCCCCTTCCCCCTGCGCCTTGCGCGGGGGGAAGGGGCCAGGGGGCAAAAGTTGATTCTCAATCTTCAGCAATCGCCAGGAAACCTTGCGTTTTTTAGCCCATGGCTGAACAGTTACTATGTGAGTCGTGACTACGACAGCTCTCTACTCACGGCTCACTGATCTCTATTTTGAGGAGGAAACATGAGCGAACCATCGGCTCCTGTCGAGAAAAAGTCGTTATTCAGCCTGCTGGCGGGCGTCTTCGTGCGTCCGGGCGCGACTTTCGCGCATTTGCGGGAACATCCGTCGCACAGCTGGTGGCTGCCAGCAGTTCTCATCGTGGTCTGCACGTTGCTGCCCCTTCTGGTCACCAACGCTGTCGCCAATCGCAGCGCCGGGCCGACGATGAACGGCGGGATGACCCCGGAAAGCCCCGCCATGATCGGCAAAGGCGGCGGGATCGTCGTCGAAGGCAGCCTGCCGGCAGAGGAGCCGACAGGTCCCTCCGCCATGGACGTCCTCAAGACCGTCGGGACGATCGTCAGCCAACCGCTGACCTGGTTGCTGTGGGGCGGCGCGCTCTACCTCGCCAGCGTGTTTTTGGGGCGCAGCAGTGGGTTCAAGCCAATGTTCCAGCTCGCCGTGTGGGCATGGCTCCCTTACGCCGTGCGCGGTCTGGTGCAGACGGTCTACATCTGGATCACGGGGCAGGCAATCCTCAATAAGGGCTTCGCGGGTTATGTAATTGACAGCAGCACGTCGCAGATCATCACCCCCGGGCCGGAGAAACTGGCGCTGGCAAGCATCCTGGGGCGGGTAGATGGATTTATGGTGTGGAATCTGGCCTTGCTCGTGATCGGGCTGATGGCTTTCACGAAGCTGCCGCGCCGCAAGGCCATCATCGCCGTGGGAGTCATCTGGCTGGTGTTTGCGCTCCTCAGCGTCGTGCCGGCCATCCTCGGCGGCATGTTCAGCTCGCTGACGATGTAAGCGACAAATCTGTCTTTTCAGGAAAGAGACATGAGTGAGGGCATCATTCGCATCACCGGCTTGACGCGCCATTTCAAGATGGGAGAGCAAATTGTGCACGCCCTGGATGGGGTAGATTTGAGCGTCACGCGAGGGGAACTGCTGACAATCATGGGGCCTTCCGGTTCGGGCAAGTCCACGCTCCTCTACCTCATCGGCGGACTGGACCGCCCGACGAGCGGCGAGCTGTGGGTCAATCAGCGGGAAATCACCCAACTGGACGAAAATGATCTCGCCAGCTACCGGGGCAAGGAAGTGGGCTTCATCTTCCAGGCCTTTCACCTCGTGCCGACCATGACGGCGCTGCAAAACGTCGAATTCCCCCTGGTTTTCAGCGGCGTGCCGACGCAGCAACGGCGCAAACAGGCACTGGCGCTGCTGGCACGTGTAGGGTTAGGCGACCGCACCGGGCACAAGCCCACCGAACTCTCTGGCGGACAGCAGCAGCGCGTCGCCATCGCCCGCGCACTCGCCAATGATCCCGCCATCATTCTGGCAGACGAGCCGACGGGCAACCTGGACACCCAGACAGGACGCGAGGTCATGGCGCTGCTGGGGCAACTCAACCGCGAGGAAGGACGCACCATCGTCATCGTGACCCACGATCCTGCCATCAGCGCCTACGCCACACGCACTATCCATCTGCTGGATGGGAAAATCGTCAACGGCGCCGGGGGTACAGAAAAAGAACGTGAGAACGTGAGCACGGGTTCTATTTTCCGAGGAGGATGAAAACCATCATGAGCCGTAACAGCATCAAATTCAGCCTGGTCCTGGCCGTGGTAGCAGCAGCGTTCCTGTTGCTGGCAGCAGCCGTGAGCGCGCAAGGCCCGCTTTTCATCATCGAGCCGGCGACGCTCTCTACCGAAACGGGCGGGACCCTCAGCATTTACGCCACCGGCAGCACCGGAGCGACCTTCACCACAACGACGACCGTCCGCCTGGTCGGCTACGGGATTCTCAGCACGCACTATGTGAATCCCCAAGCCCTGCAAGCGATCGTCCCCCCCGGATTGAAAGCCGGAGCCTACAAGCTCGTCGCGCTCGACCCCTTCGGGAACGAGCTGGATCTGGGGACCGTGCAGCTGTTCGCGCCGCCCCCGGCGACTGCTACCCCCGCTCCCGTCGAGCCGCCCGCCGCCGGCCAACCGCTGCTCACCGTCCGCAATTACCGCATCGAACCGGCGCAGGTGAAGCCAGGACAGGAATTCAAAGTCTACATCGAAGTCTACAACAACGGCAGTCGCGCCGCCGAGAACACCATGGTCATCTTCCCCGGGGGGACCTTCCTGCCCGTGGGCGAGAATGGCCACGTTTTCTGGCAGACGCCGATCAACGCGACCTTCATCGCCTCCCAAACGATGCGGGTTCCGAGCAGCGTGAGCAACGGCGTCCAGAGCCTGCAGGTGAACCTTTCCGCCAACGATTTCTCCGGCGCGCACTATGAATTTCCGCAGACGCTGGCGGTCGAAGTCATCGGCGCATCCAGCGGCAGCGGGGCGCCGACCGGCAAGCCCGAAGTCCTCATCGAGGATGTCCACACCACCCCGGCGATCATCGCCCCCGGAACACCTTTCACACTGACGATGACGCTGGCCAACCGGGGCAGTCGCACCGCCATCAATCTCAAGGCCGTGGGGGATGCCAGCATGGTCATTCCGGCGCACGGCGGCGGCGTGGCGACGTGGGACACCCTGCGCATCAATCAGACCGCGACATTGACGCTGCCTTTGCTACTCAAACCCAGCAAGGAAGGCGGACGGTTAGGTCTGCCGATCGCGCTGACTTACAGCGATTATAACGGCGGCAGCTACAGCGGGCAACAAACCGTGGGCATTGACGTGGACACGAGCCTGGCCAACCGCCCGCAGTTGCTGATTGATGGCTATCGCACGCTGCCGGACAAGATCTCGCCCGGCGACAGCTTCACGCTGACGCTGGATGTGGTGAACGTGGGCGGCGGCGATGCGCAGCGGCTGACCCTGGCGCTGGGAGGCGAGGACGGGGAAAATCTCGGCGCCTTCGTCCCCATCGAGGGCAGCAACGTCAGCTTCATCCCTCACATCGCAGCGAACGGTCATGCCAGCGTCACCCTACGTCTGATGGTCGCCGGCAATGCCGAGACCCGCGCGCACAACCTTCCCGTGGCGCTGGCCTACGACATCAGCGGGGGCACCCGTGAGAAGGACACGCAGCGGGTGAGCCTGCTGGTGCAACGACGTCCCGCTTTCAAAATCAGCTTCTACCGTCCCGTCGAAGGAACGGCGATGGCAGGGCAGCCTTTCCAACTGCCCATCGAGCTGGTGAACGCCAGCAGCTTCCGCTTCACCATTTCGGAGCTGCGCGCCTCCGGCGAAGGGCTGGAATTCATGGGAGAGAGCAGCACGTATGTCGGGCCGCTGGATCCGGGCGGCTCCTGGACGCTGGATGCGACCGCCATGCAGATGGAGGCGGGAACGGCTGAAGTCGTGGTGAGTGTGAGCTATGTGGACGACCTCAACCAGACGCAGACGTACAGCGAGACACTTACCGTTGAGGTGCTGGAAAACTCCTTCCCCCCCGAAGGCGTCCCCGGCGAGTCAGAGTCTCCCCTCGAAGAGCCGTTGAGCTTCTGGGAGCAGGTGGGGCGTGTCTTCAAGGCGTTGTTCGGTCTGGGGAGCTGAAAGGTGAAAACGCGAGATCTGCTGCGGCTGGTATTGAGCAACCTACGGCGCATGAAGGCGCGCGTGGCGATGACGGCCATCGGCGTCATCATCGGCACAGCAGCCGTGGTCGTACTGGTCTCGCTCGGCGCCGGCCTGCAGAAACAGGCGACGGCCAATCTTTACAACATGGGCGGACTCGATGAGCTCATGGTGCGCATCGGTTACATGGAGGCACCGGCCGCTACGGGAGGAAGTGCTGGACAGGCAGCTTCCCCGCCGGCCCTCGACGCCGCCAAAATAGAAGAGATCCGCGGCATGGAAGGCGTCATCGCAGCAACGCCGCTGTTAGACATCTACATGCAGGGACCGCTGCGACTCAATCGGCAGGACGGCTGGGCTCAAATGTACGGCGTGGAGATGGAGGACTTCGCCAGGATCGCCGCCCTCGACCGGGGAACGCTGGAGCTGTATCGAGGGCAGATCGTCATCGGTTCGATGGTGCCGGCGAACTTTATCCCGTGGGAAGCATTCCAGGAGGCGGAGCAAGCCGGGCTGGAACCACCGGAGCCCCCGGAGCTGCTGAATCAGACCCTGCAAATGGTGAAGTTTACCTACGACCCGGTGACCTACATGCAAAGCGAGAGCATTGTCGCCCGTTTGCAAGTCGTGGGGGTGCTGAAAAAACAGGGCTATCTCTATGACTACAGCGTCTTCCTGCCCCTCAAGGAAGCGCTGCGGCTCAATCAGCGCCTGATGGAAGGGCAGCCGGGAGTCTCCAATCCCGATAAAGACGGCTACGCTCAGGTATTGGTGAAGGTCTCCCATCCCAGTCTCGCCCCGGCGGTCGAACAAACGCTCAAAGACCAGGGATTTTCGGTCGAATCGGCCCGAACGCAAATCGAAAGCCTCAACAACTTCTTTGCTATCGTGCAAGCCATCCTGGGGGGAATCGGCGCCGTGGCGCTGCTGGTGGCGGCATTCGGCATTGCCAATACGATGACGATGGCCATCTACGAACGGACGCGGGAAATCGGCCTGATGAAGGCCATCGGGGCGACCAACCAGGACGTGATGTCAGTTTTCCTGGCGGAAGCGGGAAGCATTGGCCTGTTAGGAGGAATCGGCGGTGTAGGTCTGGCAATGGCCCTGAATACCGTCATCAATGTCGTGGGCCAGTCCCTGCTGGCAGAAAGCGGCGGCATTTTGGGCGGCATGAGCGGCGAAACTGCGACGACGCTGACGGCGATGCCGCTCTGGCTTCCCATCTTTGCCGTGATCTTCGCCATTCTCATCGGCGTGGCCTCGGGAATCTATCCCGCCATCCGCGCGGCAGCACTCAGTCCCATCCAGGCGCTCAAATACGAGTAGCCCCGCGCCGACGTGTCTTCCTCATAAAGAGCGTTGGGGCACGCAGGTGCAGCTTGCGCGCCCCAACGCAAAAGTCCCCCTTCCTCAAGGTGCCTCTCACAATCAGCCTTGCAGTCCAGCAGTTTTTCTGTGCCGATGGACTCCGCTGGTAAATTTATGGTATAATCCAGCCAGAGCATCAGCACAGATGCAGATTTCCATGCAGCAGAGACACAATCATGTTATTCGAGGAGCTGGAGCTACACCCTCGCATCCTTGCCGGCCTGGGGCCGTTGCTGGAGGGCCCCCTCACACCGGGGCAAGAACAGGCGTTGCCCGCCATTCTGGAGGGGAACGACGTGCTGGTGCTGACGCCGCCCGGCGATGATCTGAGGCTGACTTTCGTGTTGCCCGTCCTCCAACGCGCGCTCTTTGGCCCACGGGGACGGGTACAGGCCGGGGTCCTCGCTCCCACCCAGGAACTTGCCGACGCCATCCTCGCAGAAATCCAGCGGTTAGGACGCCACACACGCATCCGCAGCCTGGGACTGTGCAGCGGCTCGATTCCCCCGCAGCTGGAGGCCCTGCGCGAAGGCGTTGAGATCGTCGTCGGCTGTCCGGCGCGCGTCGTCGAACACCTCAATCGCGGCAGTCTCGATCTCTCACACACGGGCCTGCTGGCGCTGGAAGACGTGGATCGTCTCTTTGACATGGGCTTCCTGCCGGAAGTATCGCGGATCCTGAAGGCAACCCCGCCAGAACGTCAAACCGTGATGACCGCCACTACCGACAACGAAGAAGTGCGGCGGCTCGCCCAGACGTTGCTCCATGCCCCGGTGATCCTTCAAATCGGCGAAGTGGCCGCAGCTCCGCGCGTCGAGCATCATCTCTATCAAGTAGAACCAGAATCCAAGCTCGAGGCGTTGCTCGCGCTGTTGGATATGGAAGAGCTGCCGGCCAAAGGGCTGCTGGTGTTTTGTGGGACGCGCTTCCGCGCCAGGCGCCTCGGTGAAAGGCTGAGGCATTCGGGGTATGCCACCGCAATTCTGACAGATGAGCTCTCTCCCAAGCGCCGCGAGCTCGCGATCGCGAGCTTCCGTCAGGGCGCCTGCGGCATCATGGTCACCACAGACGCCGCGGCGCAAGGTCTCGGCGTGACCGGCGTCACCCATGTCATCAATTTCGACATGCCGCCGGACGTGCCAACCTACCTGCATCGCAGCGGGCGAACCGCCTATGACCACTCCAGGTCCACGGTGGTGAACCTCGTCACGCCAGAGGACGCCGGGATTCTCGAAACCCTCACGCTGGAGTTGGAGCAACCGCTGCAACGCCGCCCCCTCCCCCAGACTCTCGCTTAAAGTCCGCGCTTGGAGCGCCCACCATGAGCGGGGCAGGCGCTCCTGTTCAAACCATCATTCCCCCTTGCGGGGCATCTCGCGGCTGGCGACGACGTTGATGTCTTCGCCCAACACATTCTCCAGCACCACCTGATTCATGTGCACCGGGGCTTCGAGCTCAACCTCGCGGAGCTGCGCGAGCAACTCGAAGATGCGCGGCTTGGGAACGGGCTTTTCGGTATACACGGGCACCAACGGATGGACACCGCCCCGCACACGCACCGTGCTGGCCACCATCCGGCGCGGATCGGTGAGCTCGCGCTGCACGTACTCCGGGCCCCGCTTGCATGAGTTCCCCTCCACGCTGAGGACGGTTGTCCCCTCGTGGGTCACTTCCAACGTACACCCCATCGGGCAGGTGATGCAGATCATTTTTTCGGTGATAGGCATAGGAGCTACTCCTGTTACAAGGTCATGGGTAATGGGTGATGGGTGATGGGTATGCTATCTGCTTACGCAGCACGTAGGGCGCATCACGCAGTTACGCCTTACGCACCACGCATCATTTCGGCACGACGCTGACCTTCAATTCCTTTGCCTTCCGCACGGCGTCGTAATCCTTCCCCTTAAGCGTGAGGCTGACCATCTCGCCGGGACGAGCATAGCGCTCGGCCTTTTTGGCGATGAGCGTATCGCCATCGGTCACCTGCACGGTGACGGACTGTTCGAGAGGACGGGTGACGCGCATTTGCAACATGATGGGTTCCTGGGTCAGCGTCTCCGGGTCCAGGCGCTGCGGCACGACATAGCGCACGTTGTCGCCTGCGCGTGTGGGCACATACGCCGGCTCCGGATTGCAACAGCCGGTCACGACCATAGCCGCGCGCTTGCCGGCGGTCCGCCCGGCCTGCGTGACCCAATCCACCAGATCGTAGACGTGAACGACATTCCCGGCGGCAAAGATACCCGGCACGCTGGTGAGGAACCCATCGTCCACATACGGCCCCGCCGTGACGGGGTCGAGCGCCACTCCCGCCTTTTGCGAGAGCTCGTTTTCAGGGATCAGGCCAACCGACAGCAACAGCGTGTCGCAGGGAATGAGCTCCTCCGTTCCGGGGATGAACTGCCATTGGTCGTCCACGGCGACCGCCTCGACCGCCTCCACGCGGTTCTTGCCGATGATGCGTTTGACGGTATGTTGCAGCTGCAACGGGATGTCGAAATCCAGCAGGCACTGGACGTAATTGCGGCTCAGGCCGCTGAGGTAGGGCATCACCTCCAGCACGCGCTCGACTTTGGCGCCCTCAAAAGTGAGGCGGCGGGCCATGATCATGCCGATGTCGCCCGACCCCAGGACGACGAAGCGGCTGCCGGGCATATAGCCTTCGACATTGACCCACCGCTGCGCGGTCCCTGCGGTGAAGACGCCCGCCGGGCGCGGGCCAGGGATACGGATCTGCGCGCGGGTGCGCTCGCGGCAGCCCATCGAGAACACCATCGCCTTCGCGCTGAGCTCCTTGAAACCCGTGCGCGCTCCCGTCGTGTACACCCGCCGGTCCGGCGTCACCTCGAGCACGATAGTATCGAGCAAATACTCGATGCCGATAGTCTGCGCCTCGTTGACAAAGCGTTGAGCGTAGCTGGGACCGGGCAGGTCTTCCTTGAACGTCTCCACGCCGAAGCCGTTGTGGATGCACTGGAGCAGGATCCCGCCGAGCTCCAGGTCGCGATCAATCAGCAACACATCATCCGCGCCATGCTTTTTGGCCTCGATAGCGGCGGCCAGTCCCCCCGGCCCCGCGCCGATGACGATGACATCGTAATGGGATTTGAGCGTGTGAGTCATAATGCCGCTTCCTTCGTCTGGCGGAATAAAAACTCCGAACCGGGGCCTTTCTTGCTGATCTCCAGGGGATTTTTCCCCAGCTCGCGCGCGAGGATTTCGACGACGCGGGGCATGTCGAAGCCCCCGAGGCAACGCCCGGTGCCTAACCAGGTGCGCCGCTTGATGGCGTCATAGGTCGTGGCAGGGATGGGCGCATGGATTTCAGCGACGATCTCGCCCTCCGTGACGGTCTCGCAGCGACAGATCACCCGGCCGTAACGGGGGTCTTGCGCCACGAGCGCCGCCTGCTCCTCCCGCGTGAGGTGTCGGAAGACGGGACGATCCTGGCGGAGGGGATTCCAGGCCGCTTTCTCGCGTAGCTCCTCGCCCGCGCCCTGCAACAGCTCCACCACACGCGCGGCAATGGCCGGGGCAGCGGTCAACGCGGGGGATTCCATCCCGCCGAGGTTGACGAAGCCCGCAACTTCCGCCGGGATCTCGATGATAAAATCGTGGGCGTAGTCCACGGCGGGATTGGCGCAGGGCGCGTTGCCGGCAGGCCGTAATCCCGCAAAAACGGCGATGATGTCGCGCTGCTTGAGGCCCGGCACCAGCTTCAAGCCGCCGGCCCAGGTCTCCGCCATGCCCTGCGGGGTCACGTCCACGTCCGTCTTGTCCTCGATATTCTCGGCGTTCGGGCCGACGAGCGTGTTGCCGTGCAGGGTCATCGTCACCAAAATCCCTTTGCTGACGGCGGTAGGCACCGGGAACAGCACGTTGTTGAGCTGTAGCTGATTGCGGTCCATGACGAAGTACTCGCCGCGCCGGGGGGTGATCTTGAACTCCGGCCGGACGCCAGCCTTGTGCATCACCTCATCGGCGAACAGCCCGGCGGCATTGATGACCCAGCGGGCGTAAAAGTCTCCAGCGGAGGTGTGAATGCCCACAATTTTAGATTTTGGATTTTGGATTTTGGACTCGTCGACGCGCCCACTCGCCTTTTCGCCTTCCCAGATAAAATCCAGGAACTCCGTGTTCAGCCGCAACTCCACGCCGTTCAGCACGGCATTCTCGGCGGCGGCGACGGTGGCCCCCCACGGATCCACAATCCCGCCGGTGGGAATGTGCAACGCGCCGCTCACCGCCGGATTGATCTGCGGTTCGCGCTGACGCATGACCTCGCTGCTGAGGATTTCGGCAGGGACGCCGTTCTGCCGCGCGCGATCCAGCAGCTGCTCCAGTTTGGCAAATTCCTCCGGGCCGATGGCGACCACATACGCCCCCGTCCGCTGGAAAGCGAAATGCAGCTCCTCGGAAAGCTGGTCCCACAGCGGGTTAGCTTTCACGTTCATCTCCGCCTTGAGCGAACCGGGGACGGCGTCATGCCCGGCGTGGATGAGGGCGGAGTTCGCCGCCGTGGCGCCAACGCCGATGTCGCTCGCCTTCTCGAGCCACAGAATGCGCACGTCGTAGCGCGCCAGGGTGCGGGCGATCATCGCGCCCACAATCCCCGCGCCGATGATGATGATGTCGTAAGGTTGTGGCATAAAATCCTCCAGGAAATCTGCGAATATCAAACCAAAATGCCGGAGATCGCTTGTGCCTCAGGATAATGTTTCAGAATGATGGCGACGATGATGGCGCCTACGGCTGTCTGATCCATACAAGAGCCTCCGCTAACCCACAAAATGCGATTAAAAGAAGATCAAGTTTCGATATCGGCAAAATGTTTAGCAATGACTTTCTTAACATACTCAGGAAGGGACAAATGGTCTTTCGCAGCCAGTACTTTCAATGCTTCATACAATAAAATCTCATCATCAGCCCACAAAATATCCATACGACGTACTTCTTTAAGTGCAACATGAACATAGTCTTCCGGTGTAGCCCAATAGCATTTCAAGCATATCTGCAAGGATTTGCCGCTTTGCCAGTTTAAACAATGTTCACACGACCAAGATTTCGCTCGATTGCATGAGCCGCAAATAAGCATAAAATCTTGAGAGTCTAAGTCATCATGCACATCACCACCAACTTCATAAGGAACACGGTGATCCACTTGAAGGTAACGCTGTTCAAAAGATCCACTACAAATTGCACATTTGCCATCACTTTGAACATAAAGGCTGTCTTTAAACCTCTTGGGAAAGGCACGCCTTCCCAACAATCTATCCTTGCGTATTGTACTCAGATCTCCAAACCTATAAGCAGCAATAGTACGACCGGTGTTGTTTTTAACACGAAAAGTTTCCAGTGGAATGCCGGCTTCACGCACATCACGGGCAGCTCTAGGCGGATGATTATAACCATACAGTTTTTCCAATTGCTCTGTGGTGATGAAACCATGCTCCAGGATATGTTCAATCACAATTCGCGCCCGCTTGTTTGTAATGTGCTCAAGCAACATTCTAAGCTCTTCAGTTGACTGGTTCATTATTGTCAGCTCATGGCCTCAAAGTCAAAAAGCGCCGCTTGATGATCCGCGTGGAAGGCAATGATTTCTGCTGGCGCGACCCGTAACATTTCAACCAAGTTGCGGGAAAGATACACTGATTCATAAGTCATATCTGCTCTACCAAGCAAAGTGGCCTGTGTGGAACGCCCTGTCTTTATTTCCAAGTGGGACACTCCTAAAGCTTCCGGTAAAGTCTGTCCATAAGACTTCTCGCCTGTGCGTCCATCATAGCTGAGAATAAAGGGCACCCCTCGCCTATTGAGCTTATCTAATTCCTGCATCAGTGTGTCAAAGTCAACCCTGCTAAAATAACGTGGGTCGCCGGTAGTACATACGCCTTGATAGGGCGGGTCCATGTACACCAGGTCCTCAGGAGTAGCACACGCCAACACTTCTGTATAATCTACACTGGTTAAAATGGTTTTATTTCGCAAGAGTTTGGAGACAGCCAAAATATCCGCGCGCATCTGCTCTGGATTGCGGCCCAAGCGACGATTATCCGGACTTTGGTTAAAGTCGCCATTGGCGTTATATCGCACCGAAGCTTTGACACAACGCGCCAGCAAATAAAGCAAGCAATCTGGGCGGTGAGTTCGATTGAATTCATCTCGCACGCGGTCATAAAAGGCCCGCGCGTTTCCCTGCTGCTCCTGCCAAAGTACTTCATACTGGGCGGCGATGGCTTCAGGGTGAGTGATAATTTCTTGCCACAAAGCCATCAAAGATGAATTGATGTCGTTCAGGTGAAAATGCTCCGCCTTTCTATGTGCTGCCGCCGCAATCGAAATCGCCGCTGAACCCGCAAACGGCTCAATCAGTGTAGCGATGTCGAGCGGAAAGAAAGGCAAGATGTATTTTGCCAGCGCGCGTTTACTGCCCTGATATGGAATCGGATGCGGGATTTTCATGGTCATTGAGCTGCCTGAGCAATATGCTTGCCGCAATCACAAAGTCTTGTCTGAAATCCACCGACGTTCGGTAATCTCTATCTTTTTCCGATCCGTAGCAGGACGTAGAGTTCACGTTCCGGCGGCTGGCGATGCAGCTCCACGCAAAATTGCATCATGGCCACCCGCGAATCCTCAAATACCTGGATCACCCCGCCTGATCCCTATACTCGCTTTCCGGTCGGGCGTCCTGTGGCAGCAGGGACAACACAAACGCATACAACCCTTCAGCGTCAGTGAGCGCTTGCGCGAATTGTTGTTGGCTCGGCTCAGATGCATAACCTGGATAGCGATAGAGGCGAGCATAAGGCGTCAAGCGGATAGCGGCAGCTGTCCAATCAACGAATGCGGGCGCATCCATTTGAGCGGCGCGCACCAACACCTCAAGATCGTGGACGCGCTCAATTTCCCGGTCACAAAATGCCAGATACCCTTTGAGCGCTTTCTCAGCAGCTTGCTGGCAATGATAAATTGCCGTTTCCAACAGCGACGGCGTGTGAGCAGCCAGGACACGCGCCGAAGTCAAGTCATGCTGAGCTTTGATGAGCCAGCTCTGCACTAACTGCATTTTGGCGTCGGTCATAAAGCACCTGTCCTTCGTGAGCGATTTTGTATTCCAGCGAGGCGCGCACTTGTCGAAAGAAATCAAACTCGGCGCGCGTCTTGATGATGATATCCTTGGCCATGTCCAAGCCGCTCAGCGAGGTATGCCCCTGGACAGCGCGCTCGTATTCGGAGAGCTCGCTATCGGTGACGATAACCAGCACATCCAAATCGCTGTCAGCAGTGGGCGTTCCCCAGGCTTGCGAACCGAACAGGATAATTTGTTCAGGCTGAAATTGCTCCACCAGCCTCCGGGTCACCTCTTGCAGAAGTTGCTCGTCAACCATAAGCCTACCCTCAATAACCCAAAATCGGACTACTCCTCCACCCAATCGAACGTCCGCTCCACCGCCTTCTGCCACCCGGCGTAGAGCGCCTCTTTCCGCGCCGTCTCCATCTCCGGCTGGAAGATGTGATCCACGCCCCAGTTCTGCCGCAGCTCCTCAGTGTCCTTCCAGAAACCCACCGCCAGCCCGGCGGCATAGGCCGCGCCGAGCGCCGTCGTCTCGGTGACGATAGGCCGCACGACCGGCACGCCCAGAATATCCGCCTGGAACTGCATGAGCAGCGTGTTAGCGACCATCCCCCCATCCACTTTGAGGGCGGTGAGCGCCACACCGGAGTCCTTCTCCATCGCCTCCAACACGTCGCGGGTCTGATAGGCAGTCGCCTCGAGCGCGGCGCGACAGATATGATGCTTGTTGATGTAGCGCGTCAGTCCCACCATGACGCCGCGGGCGTCGCTGCGCCAATACGGAGCGAAGAGACCGGAGAAGGCCGGGACGATGTACATCCCGCCGGCGTCCTCGACTTCCCGCGCCAACCCTTCGATTTGAGGGGCGCGGTCGAAGAAGCCGAGGTTATCCCGCAGCCATTGCACCAGCGCGCCGGTGATCGCGATGGAACCTTCCAACGCATAGACGGCAGGCGCATCGCCGAACTTATACCCCAACGTGGTGAGCAAACCGCTCTTCGAGGGCACGATCTCCGCGCCCGTGTTGAGCAGCATGAAACAGCCCGTCCCATAGGTATTCTTCGCCTCGCCGGGGCTGAAACACGTCTGCCCCACGAGCGCCGCCTGCTGATCGCCCAGGTCGCCGGTGACGGGGATCGCCTCGCCAAAGGGGCCATCCTTGAGCGTGAAGCCGTACGGGCGCGGCGCGCTGGAAGGCCGGATTTCCGGCAGCATCGAGGCGGGAATCCCCAGCGTCTTGAGAATCTCCGCGTCCCACTGCAGCGTATGAAGATCCATGAGCAGCGTGCGGCTGGCGTTGGTGACGTCGGTGATAGACACACCTCCCCGTGCGCCGCCAGTGAGCTGCCAGATCACCCACGTGTCGGTCGTGCCGAAGAGGGCGTCGCCCCGCGCAGCAGCTTCCGCCACCGCGGGGACATGCTCCAGCAGCCACTTGATCTTCGGCCCGGAGAAGTAGGTCGCCAGCGGCAGGCCCACTTTCGCGCGGAAACGGTCTTGCCCCAGGTCGCTCTCCCGCGCCAATGCATCGCAGAGGCCCTTCGTGCGCGTGTCCTGCCAGACGATGGCGTTGTACAGCGGCTCGCCCGTGCGCCGATCCCACACCACCGTCGTCTCGCGCTGATTAGTGATGCCGATGGCCGCAATCGCGCCGGTGGGGATGTTGCCCTGCGTGAGCGCCTGCCGGATCACTTTTTGCGTTTTCTCCCAGATTTCGGCAGGATCGTGCTCCACCCATCCAGGCTGCGGATAGAGCTGCGCATGTTCCTCGTAGGCCCAGATGACCGGTCTGCCGTCATGATCAAAAAGGATACAGCGCGTGCCGGTAGTGCCCTGATCAATGGCTGCAATGTATTGGTCCATGTTCACCTCCTGGAGCGTGCAAAAGGTGGGTCCTGGTTCAGGTATCTGACTATTGCCGGAATGCGGGAATCGCCTCTAACGGCACCGGCTCCTCTGCCGCCGCCGTGCCAGCCTGGAACGCCACATCGTCAATGAAGAAATTGCTGGGCAGTGACGCATCTGTTGAAGCGCCAAATTGCAGGTTCACCTGCTGACCCGCATAAGCAGTCAGATTCAAAACCTGCTTGACCCAGCCCCCCCGTCGCCTGCGATTGACACAGGTCATAAGTCTTCAGCGGCGTAGCGTTGACCTTCACCCAGGCTATGTCATAGCTGCACACCTCCTCCGAGCCAATCACATACCAGTAGCCCAGGTAAGGAGCGCTGGCCGGCACGTAGACGGCCTGCTCCAGGGTCGCGGTCTCGTCATCATCGCCGCCAAGCCATGCCGCCCACACACCGCTGTGAGGCGGAATCATGTTTGGCTCGTCAGTGTTCACGATCAGATCCCAACCCTGAAGGGAATGCTCCGTCCAGCCGGTGTGCCCCGCCTCAAAGTTGCCATTCACCAGCGGTGAAAGCGGCATCTCCGCGTAAGACTTCAACACCAGCGGCAGAAAGACGCGGCTCGCCACATTCACCGAACGCGATGCCGACCAGGGACTATCGCCGCCCGCCGCGAGGACGCGCACGCGATAGTACCAGGTCCCGCCGGGCACATCCACCGCGTTGTACTGTTGCTGCGTGCCTTCATACACCGCCACCGGCTGCTCAAAATAGGGCGAGGCGCTCTCTTCCAGGCGATACGCCGTCGCGCCGGCCACCGCGCTCCAGGACACGGCATAGGCGCCGTCGCCATCGGGATTGCTGATGGCGTTCAATGTCGGCGCGCTCAAGGACGGAGCCGCTACCGTCGTCGAAACGGCGTTGCTCGAGCCGCTCTGCAGCTCCCCCGCCAGGCTAAACACACGATAGTACCACGTTCCGCCCGGCTGCCCCGTCACCTGATACTGTGAGGTCGCGCCGACGTAGCGCACGGTCACAGCGGAGAAAGCGCTGTTGGGCGATTGTTCCAGGCGATAGCCCGTCGCCCCGGCCACATCGCTCCAGTTCACCAGATAGGCGTCTGCCTGCGCCGGATTGGTGATGGTTGCCAGCACAGGCGCCTGGGGCGGCAGCACCTGCGTGGAGATGACGTTGCTCCAATCACTCTGGAGGCCACCAGCCGTGGCGCGCACGCGGTAATGCCAGGTTCCTACGGCCTGCCCTGAGATGGCGGTTTGCGTGGCCGCGCCGGAGTAGCGGGTCGCGGGCGAGGAGAAGCTGGCGTTGTCATCCTCCTGCAGCGTATAGCCCGTCGCCCCACTCACCGCCGACCAGCTCACCGAATAAGCGCCGTCATGTTCCGGATTGCTGATGGGAAACAGCGTCGGCGCAGGCAAGGCAACGCTCTGCAACGCCGCCAGCGGGGCGATGCGCCCATAGCCGTAATCCTGGTCCCATCCCGCGGGCCCCCGATCCACGGCTGTATTCTGGATCGCCTGCTGCACTTGCGCGGGCGTCAGGCCCGGTGCCACCGACCAGATCAACGCCGCCAGTCCGGAGACATAGGGCGTCGCCATCGAAGTGCCCTGCAGGTAGTCGTAGTTGAGGGAAAAACCTTCCCCCGTCATCTCCACGCTGTAGGTGGGCAACGTGCTGTAAATGCCGTCATATGGATATGGTGACATCGCCCCCCCAGGAGCAGCAATATCGCAGTGAGTGCCATACTGCGAATAGTAAGCATAGCCATCGGAACGATTCGTGGCCGCGACTGCCATCACGTTGTTGTACGCCGCCGGATACGAGGTGGGATTCGCCGTGGGACAACCGTTGCCAGCCGTCCGACAGTTCCCCATCGCGGCAATGACCAGGCTACCCGCGGTGGTAACCGCGGTAACGGCATCCTGCATACTTGAAGAGTAGCTCGGCCCGCCGAGGCTCAAGTTGAGCACTTTCGCGCCTTGGGTAGAGGCCCAATTGATGGCGCTGATGATGTCGGAATTCGTGCCGCTGCCACTGGCATCCAGCACGCGCACCGGCATGATGCGCGCGTTCCAGGACATTCCTGCGACGCCCACACCGTTGTTTGTCAGCGCGGCGGCAATGCCAGCGACGTGCGTCCCGTGCCCGTTGAGATCATGAGGCGTGGTGTCACCATCCACAAAGTCATAGCCGGCGACGATCTTCCCCGCCAGATCGGGATGCGTCTCGTCAATGCCGGTGTCAATCACGGCGATGGTCACCGTATTGCTGCCGGTCGTGATGTCCCACGCTGCCGCCGATTGCATCCGCTCCGTGTGCGCCCACTGCTTGCTATACTGCGGGTCGTTCGGCGTGCCGAAAGCCCGGTAGATGTAGTCCGGCTCGGCGTAGTCCACCCGTGGATCGGCGTTGAGCTGTTTCATCAAGGCCAGTTCCTGCCCCTCTGGAACCTGCAACAGTTGCACCGGGCTGGCATAGAGGTGGGAGACATAGGTCATACCGTACTCGGTCAGCACCTTCGCGGTCGTGGCCGTCGCCATGTCCTCCTTGAACTTCACGAGGAGCCGGCCGGGGACAAAATCCCCTGCCAGCACGGACGGTGTCAACGCTGGTTCAGCCTGCTGTCCCCGCGCGACCGCCCCACCCGGCAGCCATAACCCCGCCATGAGCACAGCCAACAGTATCATTCGAACTATCTTTTTCATTTTCTTAGACCTTTCTATAACACAAGATTTCAAGAACACCCTGAACGCCCGGCTCCCACCGGCGGGCAGCACTTGCCACAGCCCTGCAATCAGAATCCGCAGGACTGGGCTGCTCCAAAAAATTCTACACCAACACCGCCACGACGATCATCACGGCGCCGCACGCCAGCAGCAGCAGGCCCGACACGAGCTCGGTGTGATAGCCGATGGGCCTGCCGCGATCAAGCGCTGCCTGCTGCGGCCCCAGCGGATTGTACGTCACCTTCACCTCGCTGCCGACCGGGTACGCGGCGACGATGGCTTCCGCCTCTGCCGCCGTCGCATAGGATCGCGGCGGCCTGAAATCCACTTTCTGCCCCGTCAACGGCTGACCGGCGACCTCATACTGGTAAGTGATGAGCGGTGTATAGCGCACGCCGGCATTTTGACCGGGTCGCGGCTGATACCGTTGCACACTCGCCGCGAGAACTTTTCCGGGCACCGCAGGCCAACATCCCACCGTTTCATGACGGCGCCGTTCCACCAACGCCGAGAGGATGAAGACTGCCCCCAACAGCACGGTCCCAATGCCAAAAACCAGCAGGAAATTCATGCATGCCTCCTCGGAAAATAGAGAGCAGTGAGTCGTGAGTAGAGAGCTGTCGTAGTCACAACTTGCATGGTAACTGTTCAGCCATTGACTAAAAAACGCAAGATTTCCTGGTGACTGCTGAAGATTGAGAATCAACTCTTGCCCCCTATCCCCTGACCCCTTCCCCCAGCGCGCGGGGGGAAGGGGAACTTTTTTTTGTGGGGTTTTGCAGGCGGACTACGCCCGTCTGCAAAACCCCCTTATTTTTTCTCCCCCTCCCCAACGGCGCAGGCGCCGTTGGGGAGGGGGCTGGGGGAGGGGCAAAAGTTGCAGCTTACAAAGGTTCATCCATCGCCATCAAGCTACCTGACGCCAGGCTGAACTATGACCGCATATTTTCATTCTTGAATGATGCGCGCCAACACATGGCGTCTCCTCCTCTGAAAATCGGCGAAAAGGCGAGAGAGCGGCCCTTCGGCTTCGCTCTCAGTATACAACGACTGGGCCTTCAGTCAAAACAGGGCTATCGCATTTAGGAAACTCGTCCCATCGCGATGCCTGTTGTGTCGCTTAAGCGACTTTTAGAGGGGGTTTTTGTGGCGGGGCGAAGCCCCGCCACAAAAACCCCTTTTTTATCCCCGGCCTTTAGGCCGCATTTCTCCTACAGGTAGTCAAACGCGATAGCCCTCTCAGTCAAAAGGCGCGCGCGCACTCACCGCGGCTTTAGTAACAAATACCGGCGACTTCCATCCAAACTGCGCTTGTGCATTCCGCGAAACTGGCCTATAGTTAGAAAAAGCGAGTTGGCGAGAAGGCAAGGCAGCGAAAGAGCGCGCCGGCAAGCAAGACCTGTCGAGAAGCGCCGCTCACCCTCTCATCCCTGACTCGCACTGCATTATCAGTTTTGGAAAACCTGTCACCTACAAGGAGTGTGCCATGCAAGATTTTCTCTTTCGGAAACCGTTAGCAGAATTGGACCCCGAACTGGCGGCGTTGATCGGATACGAGACGGAGCGCCAGGCCCGCAAGCTGATCATGGTCCCTTCCGAATCCGTCTCACCGTTCGCCGTGCATGAGGCAGCCGCCTCGGCCTTCTCCCATCTCTACGCCGAGGGCTATCCCGACGAGCGCACCCGCACCCTGCCCCAGGAGCGCCTTCTGGATTACGAGGTGGAGCTGGGACGCTACCGCCGCTACAGCGACCCGCGCTACTACAAGGGCGTGGAATACGCCGACATCCTGGAAGCGCTCGCGCGCCGTCGCACCGCCGAAGTTTTCGCTACCAACGGCATCAAACCGGAACAGCTCTTCGTGAACGTCCAGGCGCTCTCCGGCGCGCCCGCCAACACCGCGGTGCAAGTGGCCCTGCTCAATCCCGGCGATACCATGCTCACGTTGGCGCTGCACGTCGGGGGACACCTCAGCCACGGCAGCAAAGTCGCCTACTCCGGCAAAACCTACAACGTCATTCACTACGGCGTGGACGAGAAAACCGAGCGCCTGGATTACGACGCCATCCGCCAACTCGCGCTGGAAAATCACCCCAAGCTGATCATCGCCGGCTACACTTCTTATCCGCTCACCATTGATTGGAAAGCCTTCCGCGCCATTGCCGACGAAGCCGGCGCCTACCTGATGGCCGACATCGCACACATCGCCGGCATGGTAGCAGCCGGCGCTTTCCCCAGCCCGGTGGGCATCGCCGACGTCATCACCTTCACCACCCACAAATCGCTGGATGGCCCCCGCGGCAGCGTCATCCTCACCCACAAACCCCTGCTCGCCAGGAAATTCGACCGCGCCGTCTTCCCCGGCCTGCAAGGCGGACCGCACATGCACACCATCGCTGGCATCGCCGCAGCCATGCGCCTGGCGCAGACGGAGCAGTTCAAGGCCCTGCAATACCAGACCGTCGCCAACGCCCGCGCGCTGGCGGTCGCCCTGGAAGCCGAGGGCGTCCGCGTGGCCTACGGCGGCACCGACAGCCACATGGTGCTCATTGACTGCAAGGGCTTCAAAGGCCCCGATGGCACGCCGTTGATGGGCGATCCCGCCGCCCGCTTGCTCGACATCGCAGGCATCGTTGCCAACCGCAACACCATTCCCGGCGATGCCACCGCCGCCTACCCCTCCGGCGTGCGCCTGGGCACCCCCTGGGTCACGCAGCGCGGCCTCAAGGAGCCGGAGATGGCGCGCATCGCCGCGGCGATCGGCAAACTCTTCCGCGCCACGCAGGGCTACCTCACCCTCTGGCACGCTAAGCCCGATTACATGGCGCGCGTGGATTTCGACACGCTGGAAGAGGTCAAATGTGAGATCCGCGAGCTGGCACGTCAGGCCAGCGATCCCTACGACCTGCAGCCCCGCAGCGGCTATCCGCATTTCTATTACCTGGACGATGCCCCGCGCGGCGCGGCTGCCTGCGAACGGCTCGAGCTGCTCGGCGAACAAGTCAAGAGCTTTGTGGACTGGCTCACTCCCTCCAACACCGCGGATCTAAGCGACGGCGAGGGCCGCGCCATTACCCTCCTCGAAGCCAACGGCGCGGTGATGACCCCGGCCTGGCTCACCCGCGTGAACGCCAAGGCCTACACCCTCGATGTCCCCCGCGCGGCAGCCCCCCGCGTGATGACCTGGTTACGAGCTTTGGTAGATGGCTACGTCGCCACCGATGACGTGTACGGCCGCCTTCCCTTCCTCAACGCCGTGCGCGATGCCGGCCCGGCGCCCGACCCCGCCCTTCCCCTCGTCGCCGATGGCGGCCCCTACGCCAGGCCGTACTTCGTGGGCGTCCGGAAGTCCTCCACTCCCTCAGGCCCGGCGCTGCCCAAATTCGAGTGGCGGGAGCCGGAGAATGCGCCGCTCAGGCAGACCCGCCTTCACGCCACACACCGCGAGATGGGCGCGCGCATGGTTCCCTTCGGCGGGTGGGACATGCCCGTCTGGTACACCGGCAACTCCGAGGAACACCGCGCCGTGCGTCAGGCGGCGGGCCTCTTCGACGTGAGCCACATGGGTTGCTGGGACGTCCAGGGACCCGAAGCCGCGGCCTTCCTCAACCTGCTCATGGTCAACGACATCAGCACGCTCGAGGTGGGCGAGTCGCAGTATTCCGCCCTCTTCGACATCGAGGGCATCCCGCTCGACGACCTCCTCGTCTACCGCATGGCCGAAGACCACTACCTGGTGGTCGTCAACGCCTCCAACAACGACAAGGATTGGGCCTGGGCCACTGCCGTCCTGCGCGGCGAAGTGCAGATTGATCCCCGGCGCCCCTGGGCAAGATGGGAAGGCCAGGGCGTGATCCTGCGCGACCTGCGCGACCCGAGCGCCGGCACCGACATGCGCGCCGAGCTCGCCCTCCAGGGGCCTAAATCCACCGACATCTTGCTAGCCCTTGGCGGCAGCGATGCCGACAAGCGCAAGGTCAAGTCGCTGCCGTGGGCCGGCATCTGCCGCGTCACCCTGGGCGACTTCGACGTCATCGTCAGCCGCACCGGCTACACCGGCGAGCGCGTGGCCTACGAGCTCTTCGTCCACCCGGATCGGCTGGTGGATTTCTGGAAGGCGCTGTTGGCCGTGGGCGAACCACTCGGCCTCAAGCCCTGCGGATTGGCGGCGCGCGACAGCCTCCGCACCGAGGCGGGCCTGCCGCTCTACGGCCACGAGATGGCAGGGCCGCTCAACCTCACCATGGCCGAGGCCGGATTCCACACCTACATCAAGCTCTACAAGCCCTTCTTCGTGGGCCGTGAGGCCTACCTCGCCCGCGAGGCGCAGCGCAAGGCCGCCGTGCTCCGCTTCCAGGTGCCGGAGAAAGGACAGCCCATGCCGCAGCAGCTCGACCGGGTGATAGACGAGCGCGGCAAAGTGGTAGGCTACGTCACCAGCTGCGCCATTGACACCGAAGGCCTCCTGCTCGGACAGGCCTATGTAAGCCTGGACTATCACAAAGAGGGGACGAAACTGGCGGTCCTCGTCACCCCGCGCCGGGCGCCCAAGCCCAACAACGAGCTCAAGTTGGGGGAACGCGCCCAGCTGCCGGTCCCTATCGTCGTCCTCAGCCGCTTCCCGAAGCGGAAATAAGCGCCAAGCGCCGAAACAACACTTCGCTTCTTCCAAAAACGTGAGCGCATGACCTCCCTTTCCTCCTCCCCGGCGGAAATGCTGGGGAGGAGGAAAAATTAATCCAGACGGCTTGCCCTGCGTCCGGCTTATGATAAAATAGCCTCCATGGAACCGCGAATTGTGTTCATGGGCACGCCCAAATTTGCGTTGCCCACGCTGGAGAAGCTCTGCGACGCCTACCCCGTCGTCGGCGTCGTGACACAGCCCGATCGTCCCGCCGGCCGGGGGAGGCGCTGTGTCGCGCCCCCAGTCAAACAGCTGGCAGAAGCCGAAGGCATCCCCGTTTTCCAGCCGGAGCGGCTGCGCACCATCGAGGCCATCGAACACCTCCGCGCCTGGATGCCCGACCTCATCGTCGTCGCCGCTTTCGGGCAGATCCTGCCGCCGGCCGTGCTCGAACTGCCCCGCTTCGGCGCGCTGAACGTCCACAGCTCCCTGCTGCCCCGCTGGCGCGGCGCGACGCCCATTCAAGCGGCGCTGCTCGCGGGTGACGCCGTCACCGGCGTCACCATCATGCAGATGGACGCAGGACTCGACACCGGGCCGATCCTTGCCCAGCGCGAGATCCCCATCTACCCGGACGAGACCGCCGGCGAACTCGAAGAGCGCCTCGCCCAACTCGGCGCGGAACTGCTCCTGGAAATCCTGCCGGCGTACCTCAGCGGCGAGCTGCAACCGCGACCTCAGCCAGAAGAAGGCGTGACCCTCACCCGCCGCCTGCAGAAAGAAGCCGCCGCCCTCGACTGGCAACAGCCGGCACGGTTGCTGGAACGTCAGGTGCGCGCTTTCTCGCCGGAGCCGGGCGCTTTCACGTTGTGGGGCGAGGAACGCTTGAAAATCCTGAGAGCCCGGGCGCTGCCGGAGGGAACGCCGCTGCCAGAAGCCGCTCCCGGAACTGTTTTCGCGCAGGGATCCATGCCCGCCGTCATGACCGGCGAGGGCGCATTGGTGCTGTTGCAGCTGCAGATGGCCGGCAAGCGGCCAATGAACGGCGACGCCTTCCTGCGCGGCAAAAGCGCCGTGCTTGGGAGCCGTTTGACGGCTCCGGCAGCCGGGTGAACTTGTAGGACACCCGGCTTTTGCATCCTCAATGAGCCTTGAAGTTTGGATTCAAATTTTGGAGCTTCACGATCTTAAAAGTTTAGGGAGGTCAGATGTCCGGACATAGCCATTGGTCAACCATTCGCCGCAAGAAGGAAGCGAATGACGCGAAGAAGGGCGCCGTCTTCACCAAGATCGCGCGCGAAATCGTCATTGCAGCCCGCGAGGGGGGCGGCGACCCCGAAGGCAACATGCGTCTGCGCATGATCCTCGACAAAGCCCGTTCGATGGGCATGCCCAAGGACAACATCGAGCGCGCCATCAAGCGCGGCGCGGGCGAAGACAAAGACGGCGCTGAAATTCTCGAAATCACCTACGAGGGATACGGCCCCAGCGGCGTCGCCATGCTGATTGATGTGGTGACCGACAACCGCAATCGCACCGTCGCGGCGCTGCGACACGCACTGAGCCGCCAGGGCGGCACGATTGGCGATCCCGGCTCGGTCGCCTGGCAGTTCGAACGCCGCGGCGTGATCGGCGTCCCGGCGAGCGTGAATTTCGACAAGCTCTTCGAGGTGGCGGTCGAAGCGGGCGCCCAGGATGTCGCCATGGGCGAGGGCGAGGACAATCACGAGGTCTACACCGATCCCACCGACCTGCACGTTGTGAGCAAGCAGCTCAAGGCCGCCGGGATCCCCATCGCCAGTGTGGATCTGGTCATGGCGCCCAAGAATGAAATGTCGCTGCCCGTCAAAGACGCCGTGCAGGTCCTCAGGCTCATTGATAACCTCGAGGAAATGGACGACGTGCGCCGCGTGTTCTCCAATCTTGAGGTGACAGAAGAGGCCGTGGAGGCCTTCGAGTCCTCCTTCTGATGCGCGCGCTCGGCGTGGATCCGGGAACGGCCATCACCGGCTATGCCATCGTCGAAGAGGATGGCGCGGCCTTGCGGCTGGTGGCGTTGGGAGCGATCGAGACGCCCCCCAAGATGCCGCTGCCGCAGCGTCTGCAGGCCATTTACACGGCGTTGCGCGCGTTGATCCGCGAGCACGCGCCCGACGCGGCCGCGGTGGAGGAGCTCTTTTTCAGCCGAAACGTGACGACCGCCATCTCGGTGGGACAGGCCCGCGGCGTAGTGCTGCTGGCCCTGGCCGAGGCGGGCCTGCCCACCGCGGAATACACGCCGTTGCAGGTCAAACAGGCGGTGACCGGCTACGGCAGCGCCGATAAGCACCAGGTGCAAGAGATGGTGCGCGTGTTGTTAGGCCTGGCGGAGACGCCGCGTCCCGACGACGCCGCCGACGCCGCAGCGGTCGCGATCTGCCATCTGCATCGGGCGCGCCTGGAAAGCCTGTTGCAGCCCTGAGAAGCCCCGCCTCACGCCAGCGTTTTTAGGAGACCCGCCATGATTGCTCAACTGGAAGGCACGCTCCTCGAAGTAGCCGAAGGGCAGATCATCCTGGATGTCGGCGGCGTGGGGTTTCTGGTGAACGTTCCCCTGCGGGACACTCATCACGCCGGTGAGCGGGTGCGGCTCTACACCCATCTCCACGTCCGCGAAAACGAGCTCGCCCTCTACGGCTTCCTGGAGCCGGAAGCCAAAATCCTCTTTGAGTTGCTGCTCGGCGTCTCCGGGGTGGGTCCCAAAGCGGCGCTGAGCATTTTGGGTACCCTCTCGCCTGACACGCTGCAGCGGGCAATCTTCAACGGACAGCCAGAAGTGCTTGCACGCGCGCCCGGCGTCGGACGCAAGACCGCCGAGGCGATCGTGCTGCACCTCAAGGACAAGATCGCCAAGCTGGCCGGGCCGACCGCTGCCGCCATCAGCGAAGACGACGCTGACGTGATCGCCGCCCTCACGGCGTTGGGGTTCAGCCTCGTCGAGGCGCAACGCGCGCTGCAGCAAGTGCCACGCGAGGCCGGCCTCGCCTTCGAAGAAAAACTCCGCCGGGCGTTGGCGCTGTTGAGCTGACATGGTCGCCCGCCCGATCCCCACAAAAGCGCTGTGGCTGCTCCTCCTGGTCACGCTGACCGCCTGCCTGCCCCCCGCTCTCCCGCCGGTGGTGAAAATCGGCCTCGTGGCGCCCTTCGAGGGGGCGGATCGCGACGTCGGCTATGATGCGATCTACGCCGCGCGGCTGGCCGTGCGCGAAATCAATGCGACGGGCGGCGCCGGCGGGTGGCGGCTGGAGCTCGTGGCCTACGACGACCGGGCCGACCCCGACTTCGCCGTGACTGCCGCCCGCAATCTCGTCACGGATGGGGACGTCGTCGCTGCAATCGGCCATTTCCAGCCGGAAAGCACCGCTGCCGCCCGCCCCCTCTACGCCGAAGCGGGATTGCCGTTGCTGGCGCTCGGTGCAGAGGACGAGAGCTATCCCCTGCCGAAAACGCTCGACGGGACCGCCGACTGGATCGCCGCCTATCGCGCCGTCGGCCCGCACACGCCCGTCCCCGGCGTTTGGGCGCTGCCGACCTACGAAGCGGTCTACACGTTGGCCGAGGCCATCGCCGCAGCCGGAGCTGCCGGCGAGCCAGACCGCGCCGCCGTCGCCGCCGCCCTGCCCGGCGTCGAGCGGCAGGGATTCCTGGGGACGCTCCGCTGGCGCGCGGGCGCAACGCCGGAGACGGCCCTCATCTTCCGCATGGAAGAATCCGCATGGAAGAAATAGAAGCGCGCTGACCCCACGCCGCTGCGACTATCCCCCGAAGCGGCTAATGCATGACGGCGTGCAGGGTCTCGCAGGCCGGGCAACTGCCATCACGGCGAAGGATGGCATAGCCTGCCTGCGGATCGTCGCCGCCCCACTCGGTGAAATCCACGTTGTAGACTATCAGCAGCCGCACTTTGCCCGAACTCCTTGCGAGCTGCGCTGCCTGCGCCAGCCATGCCGCGTGCTGCGCGATCGTGGTGTTCGCCGCCCAGGAGAAAGCGGCGGGCAAAGTCCCGTAATCTTCGGGAGAAAGATAGCCGAGTTCGGTGAAACAAAGCGGGCGTTGTCCGCCCAAGGCGTTGTAGTACGTGTTTACCATCGTCCAGAAATAGCGCGTGTAGTGCGTGGGATTGCCGCGGGGGTCGCCGCTGGTCTGTGAGGGCGGCAGGATGCCCTCGTTGTAATGGACGCCCACACAATCCATGGATGACGTCGCGCCGGCGGCCCGCATCGCCGCGAGGTAGGGGGCGTCGTCGCAGCCAGCACCGGTGCAGCGACCGCCGAAGTACCCCGTCGGCGCGAGTGCGCCGGAGATGACGACGATCGCGGGATTCACGGCCTTGATGGCCCGATAAGCCGGCGCGAGCAGCTGCTGAACATAGGCCGTGGGGCTGATCTGCCCGGCAGGCCATTCGCGGTCAATGTTGGCCTCGTTCCACACCTCAATGGCGTCGGGCCCGCCTTGCGCCACTTCGGTCACGAAGGAGATAAATCCGGCGAAATCAATGCTGGCGGGATTCTTATCCCGCCCGGTGAGGCTGAGCAGCACCTTGAAGCCCGCCGCGTGTCCCTGCTGGATCAGGTCGTGAGCGGCGCTCGCGGAGGCGCCGGGGGAGTATGCCACCTGGAACTTGACCCAGCTCATGCCGGCGTGACGCATTTGCTCAGCATAGGTGAGCGCATGGGCCTGGCCGCCCAACTGGAAGCCGCTGAGGATCGGCCCTGGCGTCGGAGCGGGGGTGGGAGCCGGGCCCGGTGGAGCGCCGCCGGGGATGGTCAATCGCTGCCCCACAGAGATCAGGTTGGGGTTGGCCAGGTTGTTGGCGCTGACGATGGCGTAGACCGTGACGCCGTAGCGCAGCGCGATCCGCGTCAACGTCTCGCCGGGCGCTACCACATGGACAACACCGGTCGCCGGGGGCGGGGTCGGCGTCGGCGCCGGCGCTGTCGCGCCGGGGATGCTGAGCCGCTGTCCCACATAGATGAGATTGGGATTGAGAATGCCGTTAGCCTGGACCAGGCTCTGCACGGTCACGCCGTAGCGGCGCGCGATGCTGTAAAGCGTATCGCCCCGCTGCACCACGTGGGTGACGCCTTGCGCCCAAACGGCGGGGACCGTCGCGGCAATCAGCGCGAGGGTCAACACCAGACTGAAAACGATAGTGCGAAGTCTCCGATGATAGAGCATGCCTTTCCTCCTGCGAAAATGGTCCCCGAATGAACACGAATTTCACGAATCAGAAATTTAAGATGATATCACAGATCTGATCGGCGTTTACCTGCGTGAATCTGCGTCCCCTGTCTTCTCCTCCGAGAATAGAGACCCGTGAACCGGAAGTAGAGAACCGTCGCAATCGCTACTCACACTTCACATCTCACATTTTCGTGCAAATTGAAACGGTTTCTTGACAGGCGCGCTTCCCCATTATACAATCGAAGAAGATGCACAAAAGCCCTGCCAGGGGACGCCATCGCGCAAAAAACTCACCAGGAAAGGACGTCATCCATGAACGAGAAAATGACCGTCGGGATTGTAGGCTGCGGCAACATCAGCGACATCTATCTCCAGAACTGCCAGAGATTCCCCGAACTCGCGCTGCTCGCCTGCGCCGATGCGGAACCGGCGCGCGCCGAGGCCAAAGCCGCTGAATTCGGCATCCGCGCGCTGCCGGTGACGGAGCTGCTCGCCGATCCCGCCATCGAGATCGTCATCAATCTGACCCCGCCCGCCGCCCACGCGGCGATCAACCTGGCAGCGTTGGAAGCGGGAAAGCATGTGTACACCGAAAAGCCCCTCGCCATCAGCCGGGAGGAGGGACGCCGCACGGTGGAGCTCGCGCGCGCCAGGGGACTGCGCATCGGCAGCGCGCCCGATACTTTCCTCGGCGCGGGCCTGCAGACCTGTCGGCGGCTGCTCGACGCCGGCGCGATCGGCGTGCCCGTCGCGGCGACCGCCTTCATGGCCGGCCACGGCCCCGAATCCTGGCATCCCCATCCGGAGTTTTTCTACAAGCGGGGCGCCGGGCCTCTCTTCGACGTGGGCCCCTACTACCTCACCGCGCTGATAAGCCTCCTCGGCCCGGTGGCGCGGGTCACCGGCGCGGCGCGGATCTCCTTCCCGGAGCGGCGCATCGCCAGCCAACCGCACGCGGGCGAGCTCATCCAGGTCGAGACGCCCACGCATGTCGTGGGGGTGCTGGATTTCGCCAGCGGGGTTGTGGCGACGCTCATCACCAGCTTCGACATGTGGGCAGCGCGCCTGCCCTACTTCGAGATTTACGGCTCCGAGGGCACGCTGAGCGGTCCCGACCCGAACACCTTCGGCGGGCCGGTGCAGCTCTGGCAATCCAAGAGCGGCTGGCAGGAGGTCCCCCTCGTCCAGGGACACGCCGAAAACAGCCGGGGACTGGGCGTGGCGGAGCTGGCGCGGGCGCTGCGCGCCGGCCGCCCGCACCGCGCCAGCGGCGACCTGGCCTATCACGTGCTCGACGTCATGCACGCCATCCTCGAAGCGTCGGCGGCGGGACGACACCTCATGCCGGAATCCACCTGCGAAAGGCCCGCCCCCCTCGGCAAAGATGAATGTAGCTGGACGCAAATAAACGCTGATGAACGCTGATGAGAGAAGAATCTGCGTAAACCTGCGTCCGATAGTTCTCCGGCGTTGATGGGACGCAGAAACGTGTCAACGCAAGCGATTCGCCGATTCGCTATTTTCTGAAAATGTGAGGCGTGAGTTTGGCTGGGGATAGAATCCCCAGCCTGACACAAGTCGCCCGCGCTGAAGCGTGGTGTTTGAGGACGTAGCAGCCCCGGGGGCAAGGAATTTCTAATCTTATTCGTGACATTCGTGTTCATTCGGGGCCATTTTCGAAGGAGGAACGCTCATGGAATCCATTGAACCCCTGGCCCTGATTATATCCGCGCTGGTCGGCGGAGCAACGGCGGCCCTCAAGGACGGCGCCGAAAAGGCGCTCAAAGACGCCTACGCCCATCTCAAACGCCTGATCCTCAACCGTTACGGCAAGACAGGCGATGTCACCAGGGCGGTAGAGCAGCTCGAAGCGAAGCCGGAATCCACGGGACGCCAGACGGTCGTGCAAGAGGAGCTGGCGGCGACCGACGCGCCCCGCGACGCGGAGGTGCTCCGCGCGGCGCAGGCCCTGCTGGAGATGGTATCGCCCGGCAGCAGCCCGTCGCTCACCGTCACCGCGAGCGATCATTCCATCGCGATCGGCGGCAGCATCGGCGGCGGCGTGACGAATATCCACGGCGATGGGAACATCGTGGGGGATCACAACGTGAGCCGCGTGAAGAAATAGGGGATTCCATCCCCAGCCTGACACAAGCCAACTCTTATTCGTGAAATTCGTGTTCATTCGGGGCCATTTTCGAAGGAGCACAGCAATGACCGAGAAAACCTGCATTTCGGCGCGAGATCATAGCCTGAGCGTCGGCGGGAACGTCTACGGCAATGTCGGCATTTATCACGGTATGCTGCCGACCCCCGGCGGCGAACCGTATGTCCCCCCCACCCTGCCAGACAGCGGCGAACTCCCCCCGCCCGGCACGCTGCCGCCCGGCTCGCGGATGCCCTTCCCCCGCAACGCCCTCTTCACCGGGCGCGAGGCAGATCTCCGCACCCTGGCGCAGGCTCTCTCGCCTTCCCCAACCCCCAGCGCCCGACACTCCGCCCTGGTGACGCAGGCGATCCAGGGCATGGGCGGGGTGGGCAAGACGCAGCTCGCGGTGGAGTTCGCCTACCGCTATGGACGCTTCTTCCATGGCGTCCACTGGATCAACGCGCAGCAGCCAGGCCTGCTCGATGCGGAAGTGGCCATGTGCGGGCTGGCCATGGACCTCACCCCCTGGCCAGAGACCTTGCCCGAACAGCTCGCGCTCACGCTGAAAGTGTGGGGGACGGGCGGCCCCCGCCTGGTGATCTTCGACAACCTGGAAGACCCCGCGCCCGCCCGCGCCTGGGTCGCGCAGCTGAGCCAGACACCCTGCCGCGTGCTGATCACCGCCCGCCGCGCCACCTGGCCCCCCGACCTGGGCCTCCATTTGCTGCCGCTGGACTGCTTCACGCTGGAGGAGAGCCGCGCTTTCTTGCAGGGACACTTCGCCGGGCAGCGCCGCGATCCCGACAACGCCCTCGACGCCCTGCACAAGCGCCTCGGCGGGCTGCCGCTGGCGCTGGAACTCGCCGGCCGCTACCTGGCCATCCTCCCGCGCCTGACCATCCCCGCCTACCTGGAGCAGTTGGACGCCGTGCTGGCCCACCTCTCGATGCAGCGCTGGCGCTCTGCCGAGGGCAATCCCACCGGCCACGACCTGAGCCTGGCGGCAACCTTCGCCGTGAGCTGGGAGCGCGTACAAGATCCCGCCGCGCGGGAACTCTTCGCGCTGGCGGGCTGGTGCGCGCCCAACACCCCCATCCCCTGCGAATTGCTGGAGCGCGCCGCCGGGCTGAACGCGGAGGCCTGCGACGTCGCGCTGCACGACCTGCGCACCTCAGGGCTACTGGAGGAGGAAAACGCCATCCACCCGTTGCTGGCGGAGTTTGCGCGGGAGATGAGCAAGGGAAGAGGGGAAGAGCAGAAGAAGGGAAGCACGGGGGAGGTGACGCGGTTGGCCGATGCGCTGGCAACGCTCACTCACCAGGCCAACGAAACCGGTCTACCTGCCACCTTTGCGCCGCTGCGCCCGCATGTGGAAACGCTCGCCCCTGCCGCCGAAGCCGCCGGGGCGGAACAAGCCAGCGTGCTGTGGAACAACCTGGGCCTCTATTTGGATCAGGTGGCCGATCTCGCCGGGGCGCGGGCGGCCTTCGAGCGCGTCCTGCGCATTAATGAGGCGGCCTACGGGCCGGAGCACCCGGAGGTCGCCACCGGCGTCAACAACCTGGGGGGCGTGCTGCACGCCCTGGGCGATCTCGCCGGGGCGCGGAAAGCCTACGAGCGCGCGCTGCGGATTGACGAGGCGGCCTACGGCCCAGAGCATCCCAATGTCGCCATCCGCGTCAACAACCTGGGGCTTGTGCTGCACGACCTGGGCGATCTCGCCGGGGCGCGGAAAGCCTTCGAGCGCGCGCTGCGCATTGACGAGGCAGCCTACGGCCCCGAGCACCCCCATGTCGCCACCGACGTCAACAATCTGGGGAGCGTGCTGCACGCCCTGGGCGATCTCGCCGGGGCGCGGGCCGCCTTCGAGCGCGCCCTGCGCCTTGACGAGGCGGTCTACGGGCCGGAGCACCCGAAGGTCGCCATCCGCGTCAACAATCTGGGGGGCGTGCTGCAAGACCTGGGCGATCTCGCCGGGGCGCGGAAAGCCTACGAGCGCGCCCTGCGCCTTGACGAGGCGGCCTACGGCTCCGAGCACCCGAAGGTCGCCACCGCCATCAACAACCTGGGGCGCGTGCTGCACGATCTGGGCGATCTCGCCGGGGCGCGGGCCGCCTTCGAGCGCGCGCTGCACATTCTGGAAAAAACCCTGCCGCCGGAGCATCCCTACATTGCTTCCACCATCAACAACCTGGGGAGCGTGCTACAAGACCAAGGCGATCTTGCCGGGGCGCGGAAAGCCTACGAGCGCGCCCTGCGCCTTGACGAGGCGGCCTACGGCCCCGAGCACCCGGACGTCGCCCGCGACGTCAACAACCTGGGGGGCGTGCTGCACGCCCTGGGCGATCTCGCCGGGGCGCGGGCGGCCTTCGAGCGCGCGCTGCGCATTGATGAGGCGGCCTACGGGCCGGAGCACCCGGAGGTCGCCCGCGACGTCAACAACCTGGGGAGCGTGCTGCAAGACCTGGGCGATCTCGCCGGGGCGCGGGCGGCCTTCGAGCGCGCGCTGCGCATTGACGAGGCGGTCTACGGGCCGGAGCACCCGAAGGTCGCCATCCGCGTCAACAATCTGGGGGGCGTGCTGCACGCCCTGGGCGATCTCGTCGGGGCGCGGGCGGCCTTCGAGCGCGCGCTGCGCATTGACGAGGCGGCCTACGGGCCGGAGCACCCGGAGGTCGCCCGCGACGTCAACAACCTGGGGGGCGTGCTGCACGCCCTGGGCGATCTCGCCGGGGCGCGAGCGGCCTACGAGCGCGCCCTGCGGATTTGGGAGGCATCTTTGGGCCTAGAGCATCCCAACGTTGCCGTCACCGTCAACAACCTGGGGAGCGTGCTGCACGCCCTGGGCGATCTCGCCGGGGCGCGGGCCGCCTACGAGCGCGCGCTGCGGATTTTGGAGGCATCTTTGGGCCTAGAGCATCCCAACGTTGCCGTCACCGTCAACAACCTGGGGCGCGTGCTGAAGGACCAGGGCGATCTCGCCGGGGCGCGGGCGGCCTTCGAGCGCGCCCTGCGGATTTTGGAGCGCTTCCTGCCGCCGGAGCATCCGCATATCCGCATCGTGCGGAAGAATCTGGAGGCCGTCGAATGAAACACGGCTGCCGTCCACGAATAGAGCACAAATACACGAAGCACGAATGCCGACCACGAATAAAACATGAATGCACGAATAATGGGAGGTAATGTATGCCTGAACTGGTTATAGACGCAACCGGCAATGACCTGACCTATCGCATTATCGGCGCGGCGATGGCAGTGCATAATTTCCTCGGCCCAGGCTACAAGGAAGAGGTGTACGAGCGCGCGATGGCGGTGGAATTACGCGACCGCGAGATCGGTGTTGAGCGTCAATTCCGCGTGGAGGTGGTCC